>ERZ1031095.210-NODE-210-length-19090-cov-5.671290_pt1 | contig 19090 bp, 9 predicted proteins | sample MGYA00517108_ERZ1031095 | MGnify/ENA primary metagenome ERZ1031095 (study PRJEB33719, sample SAMN04261275) | wastewater metagenome | biome: rural village; feature: human; material: feces | host: Homo sapiens | place: El Salvador | collected 2013-01-07 ... | reverse complement strand
AGAAAAAATGAAAGTCTTAAGGACTTTCATTTTGTTCTTCGCTCGCCTTGCACTAACTTTGCACCCAAAAGATTTGACGTGAAAAATATTCTACTTTATATACTGATTATCATGGGGTGCGCTGCTTACGCGCTACCTTCTATTAACCAACACAGAAAGAAAAAGACGGCTAACGATGAACGCATCGTACTGCGACATGCTGATAACTTGCGTTTCTCTGAAAATGAAATGAATGGTGCACAACGTCTGAGCGGTAAGGTGATATTAGCACACGCGGGCATGGTGATGCACTGCGATAGTGCTGTACTCTATGAGGCCTCACAGACGTTTGATGCCTTTGGCAAAGTGAACATTGTGCAAGGGGATACGCTTACACTTAAAGGTAATAGGTTGCACTATGACGGTGAGACGCAAATTGCTGAAATGCGTAAAAATGTAGTAATGATTCACCGCAAACAAGTGCTCAAAACGGATAGCTTGAACTATGACCGATTATACAATACGGGATATTACTTTAATGGTGGTGAACTTATTGACGGACATAATAAACTGACCTCTGATTGGGGCGAATATCATACTGACACTCGTAAAGCCTCCTTTAATTACAATGTTGAACTTACAAGTCCGAAGTTTCGACTCATTACTGATACGCTACATTACAATACAATCACGAAATGGGCCGAGATTGTGGGTAAATCGAACATCTATTCGGGCAAGGACCGCATCTATACAGAACACGGCTTTTACAATACGCAAAGCGAAAAGGCTCAATTACTAAAAGGTACGCGTGCCTTCGGTCGCGACCGCATCATGCAAGGCGATACGGTGTATTACAACAAAAAGAAAGGAATATTGGAGGCCTTTAATAATGTGGAATGTAAGGACACGGTAAACAAGAACATTCTGACAGGACATTATGTTTGGTATAATGAACAAACAGGTGAAGCCATAGCAACACGACAGGCTTTGGCACGTGACTTTTCGCAAGGAAAAGACACACTCTACGTTCACGCCGACACACTCAGAATGTTTACGTACAATATCAAGACGGACTCCGTTTATCGTGTACTGCACGGATATTTTCATGCACGCGCCTACCGAACGAACATGCAAATGGTGGCCGACTCCTTGGTTTTTTCTACTTTGAGCAATAAGGTGACGCTCTATCGCGACCCCATTGTATGGAGCGACAATCGACAGATTGTGGGCGAAGAAATCAACGCCTTTTTAAACGACTCTACCATTGACTCCATTTACGTTGACCGACAGGCATTGATGGTAGAACAGGTTGACTCCACCCACTTTAATCAAGTTTCGGCCAACCAGATGCGCACTTATTTTGACACGAAAGGTGAAGTGAGCGAAAATCAAGCCATCGGCAACGTTCGAGTGGTTAACTATCCGCTTGAGAAGGATAGCACGATTCTTTATCAGAACTACGTCGAAACGGCTAAGGCGCGTATGTTTATGCTCAACCGCAAGCTATCAAAGATATGGGCACCCGCTTCTCACGGCTACTTCTACCCCTTGGGATTAGCTCCTGCCGACCGCACGAAGTTAGAGGGCTTCGCTTGGTTTGACTACATACGTCCCACTGGACCAGATGACGTATTTAACTGGCGCGGTAAGAAATCGGGCACAACGCTCAAACCCTCTATACGAAGAGAAGCCCCACTTCAAAAACTATAAGAAGAAAAAGAATGTCTGATATTATACATCTTTTACCCGATTCTGTAGCCAATCAAATAGCAGCAGGTGAAGTTATTCAGCGCCCTGCCTCTATGATTAAGGAATTGGTAGAGAATGCACTTGACGCTGGTGCCACACACATTCAAGTAGTGGTTGAAGACGCTGGCAAAACGTTGGTTCAAGTCATCGACAATGGTTGTGGCATGAGCGAAACGGACGCACGCATGGCTTTCGAACGACATGCCACTTCTAAGATACAACAAGCTACCGACTTATTTGCACTGCGCACGATGGGGTTCCGTGGTGAAGCTTTGGCCTCTATCGCTGCAGTAGCTCAAGTTGAACTCCGTACCAGACAGAAAGGGCAAGACTTGGGCACTTGCATTAATATCGAAGGGTCAAAAGTGACCAAACAAGAATTGGTAAGTTGTCCCGTAGGAGCGAACTTTGCGGTGCGCAATCTGTTCTTCAACATTCCGGCTCGTCGCAAGTTTCTAAAGTCAAACCAAACGGAGTTGAGCAATATCATGGCGGAGTTTGAACGCATTGCCTTGGCTCACCCTGACGTTGCCTTTACCCTACAAAGCGGTAGCAGCATTGCACTTGATCTCGCAAGCGGCAACTTTCGACAACGCATCGTTGGCATCTTCGGACGACGCATTGACAAGCAACTTGTACCCATTGAGGTAAAGACAACGCTTGCCAATATCAGCGGTTTTGTGGGAATGCCCACTGCTGCTCGACGTAAGAACGCCCACCAATATCTGTTTGTCAACGGACGTTTCATGCGCCACCCTTACTTTGCTAAAGCAATTCTTACAGCTTACGAACGCCTTATTCCCGAAGGACAACAAGTACCTTTCTTTATAAAATTTGAAGTAGACCCTGCACGTATTGATGTAAACATTCACCCAACAAAGACAGAAATAAAGTTTGAAGACGATAGTGCTATCTTTCAAATTCTATTAGCTGCTGTGCGCGAATCGTTAGGTAAATATGGGGCTGTTCCCGCCATCGACTTTAATACGGAGGCGCGTCCCGACATTCCTACATTTAATGCTACTGGAGGTGAAAGTGTCAACATTGCTCCGCCTCAAATACATATAAACACCTCTTTCAATCCATTCGACACGACACCTGCCCACCCAACTCACAACGAACAAGGTGCAACAGTCGACAAAAGCAGTACTTCGTTTACTTCAAGCTATACGCCACCCCGCCCCCACTCTACGATCGACTGGCAAAGGATATACGAAAATACGCAAAAGAGCTTTCAATCCGAAACTAATCCTTCCTCACAAAGCATCAACACGAAGCAAGAGGACGAAATCGAGATAGAAAGTCGCTACGAAGACAATGATGTTCCACTGCCGTCGCATTTCACACCGCTGCCGACTCCTGAAGAGACTCCTACATTATTATATAAGGAATTGCCAGACACGGGAAAAATAGCATGGAACGAAAAGAAAGACGGCGACTTCTATCAATACCAAGGTAGATATATCATCACTGCGTTACCTATGGGTATGGCACTGATTGATCAACATCGCGCACATATACGTATATTATATGAACGGTATCAGCAACAATTGCTCCAGCACAAGTCTGCCTCTCAAAAGTTGCTTTTCCCGGAGACACTTACGCTTTCACCCTCTGAAGGGGTAATACTAAACCAAATCCTACCACAATTAAAAGACATCGGATTTGATATTAATAACGATGAAAAGGGTAATTTCATACTCACTGGCGTACCCATACAGACCGAAGGCATTGCCCCTACAGCATTAATTAATAGCATATTAGCTGATGCGCTAACAGGACAAGCTAACGCGGCTGACACAATGGGACACACTATTTCCCTCGCTATGGCTCGAAAGGTGGCACTACCCTATGGTCAATTGCTCAACACGCAAGAAATGAGTACCCTACTTGAACAACTATTTAATAGCAGTACACCCAATCTTACCCCAGACGGCACACTCATTATGACCATTTTAAACCCCGAAAAGCTACTCTGATAAAGAAAATAGAAGCACCAATAAGCATACAATAGCAACTTATAGTTTACAAAAAGCATAAAAATCAGCCTGGAAGGCTACTTTTTTATAAAAAAAGTTGCAAACTATCTATACTATTTCCTACCTTTGCAACAAATACGCAGTACTATTTGTTAAAAAATTAGTTAAAACGTATTTTACTCTCTGCAAGAAATAATAAATATATTAATAGTTTCAAATCATCTAGTTATGAAAAAATTAATGATTGCACTTGCCTTTGTAGGTCTTGCATCGACCACAACGGCTATGGCTCAGGAAACAGAAGTTCCTACCAAAAAGTATAGTGTAGCTACTAACTCATTTTGGGCAAACTGGTTTGTAAGCGCTGGTGTATCTGGTACTGCTTACTACACTTCTCAAGAGAATGGTGTTAGCAAAAACCCCTTCAGCGACAAACGTGGTACTATCGGTTTCACCGTAGCTGTAGGTAAATGGTTCACTCCAGGTCTTGGTCTTCGTACTAAGTTCGACCTCATCAAGGCTAAACAAGTAAATTCTGAAACAAGCCATCCTCTTTATACTGCAATGAACGTACACGAAGACGTTATGTTCAACCTCTCTAACATGTTCTGCGGTTATAACGAAAAGCGCGTTTGGAACTTCATTCCTTACGTAGGTCTTGGCGTAGCAACTAAGTGGAACGATGGTAAGAATGCAGATATCTACTATACTTTCGGTTTGTTGAACAACTTCCGCGTAAGCAAGCACGTACAAATCTTTGCTGACCTCAGCGTTGGTGCTACTGAAGGTTCAATTGACCAGGCTAATCCCGACAACTGGGCTAATTATAAGAAGAATAAGATGAGACACTGGGACAAGGATCTTCGCCTCGATGTTGGTGTAACATACAACCTCGGCAAGTGTACTTGGGATAAGGTGCCCGATGTTGACGCTTTGATGGCTATGAACAAGGAGCAAATGGACGCTCTTAACCAATCTATTAAGGAACAACAAGAAGAAAACTCACGCCTCCGCGAGATGTTGGCTAACGCTAAGAACCAAGCCGTTGAAAAGTCTTCAACTAAGGAATTCGTTGGTACTACTTCAAGCGTATTCTTCAACATCAACTCTGCCAAGGTCGCAAGCCGCAAGGATCTTGTTAACGTTAAGGAATTGGCTGAATACGCTAAGGCTAACAACTCTAAGATCGTTGTTACTGGTTACGCTGATAGCAAGACTGGTTCTGCTGAATACAACCAGAAACTTTCTGAAAAGCGTGCTGAAACCGTTGCTAACGAACTCGTTAAGATGGGTGTTAACCGCGACAATATCATCACTGAGGCTAAGGGTGGTGTAATGAACCTCTCTCCGTTCTCTTACAACCGTCGTGCAACTGTTAAGATTCAGTAATCCAACTACTGTAATCTGATTTACACACACAGATAAACCTTCAAAGGTGCTAAACGCTCTCAATGAACGTTTAGCACCTTTTTTTGGACACATAGAACCAATAAAAGGAAAAATACGCCCTATTTACACAAAAATAAAAAAAGAAAAGCCGTAAGAATCAAAAGAAATACGTACTTTTGTACCGACTTTTAGCTAAAGAGGGAAAGAGCGCAGCTCGAACAACTTCTCCACTGAGGGCCGTGTGCCCACCCCGTTCCTGCTCCGACTCGCCATTCATGAAGCGAAAGCCACTATTATTCACTTTATTATTAACACATTAAATGGAGAATTTAAAAAACATTGCACCGCTTGCGGACTTTGACTGGAACGCATTCGAGAACGGTACTGTAGAATCAACTCAAAGCCACGACGAACAAGAGAAGGCTTACGATGCAACCCTCGGCCGCGTAAACGAAAACGAGGTTGTTGACGGTACAGTTATTTCAATTGGTAAGCGCGAAGTTGTCGTTAACATTGGCTACAAGAGCGACGGTATTATCCCCGTTAACGAGTTCCGTTACAACCCCGACTTGAAGGTAGGCGATACTGTAGAGGTATACGTTGAAAATCAAGAAGACAAGCGTGGCCAACTCGTACTCTCACACAAGAAGGCTCGTGCAAGCAAGTCTTGGGAACGCGTTAACGCTGCTCTCGAGAACAAGGAAGTTATCAAGGGTTACATCAAGTGCCGCACGAAGGGTGGTATGATCGTTGACATCTTCGGCATCGAGGCATTCTTGCCCGGCTCACAGATCGACGTTAAGCCTATCCGCGACTACGATGTATTCGTTGGTAAGACAATGGAATTCCAGGTTGTTAAGATCAACCAAGAATACAAGAACGTTGTTGTATCACACAAGGCACTCATCGAGGCTGAACTCGAAGCTCAGAAGCAAGAGATTATCTCTAAGCTTCAGAAGGGTCAAGTACTCGAAGGTACTGTTAAGAATATCACTTCTTACGGTGTATTCATCGACCTCGGCGGCGTAGACGGTTTGATCCACATCACCGACCTCTCTTGGGGCCGCGTAAACGATCCCCACGAAATCGTTCAGCTCGACCAGAAGCTCAACGTTGTTATTCTCGACTTCGATGAAGAGAAGAAGCGTATCGCTCTCGGCTTGAAGCAACTCACTCCCCATCCTTGGGATGCCCTCGACGCTAACCTCAAGGTAGGCGACAAGGTAAAGGGTAAAGTTGTCGTTATGGCTGACTACGGTGCATTCGTTGAAATCGCTCCCGGCGTTGAAGGTCTTATCCACGTAAGCGAAATGAGCTGGAGCCAGCACTTGCGTTCAGCTCAAGACTTCCTCAAGGTAGGCGACGAAGTAGAAGCTGTTATCCTTACACTCGACCGTCAAGAACGCAAGATGTCACTCGGCATCAAACAACTCAAGGACGATCCTTGGAAGGACATCGAAGTTAAGTACCCCGTTGGTTCACATCACCACGCTAAGGTACGTAACTTCACCAACTTTGGCGTATTCGTAGAACTCGAAGAAGGCGTAGATGGTTTGATTCACATCTCTGACCTCTCTTGGACTAAGAAGATTAAGCACCCCTCTGAATTCACTCAAATCGGTGCTGACATCGAGGTAGTAGTTCTCGAAATCGATAAGGACAACCGTCGTCTCTCTCTCGGCCACAAGCAACTCGAAGAGAATCCTTGGGACGTATTCGAAAACACCTTCACTGAAGGTAGCGTACACGAAGGCACTATCACCGAACTCATGGACAAGGGTGCTGTAGTTCAGCTCGAATACGGTGTAGAAGGTTTCGCTACTCCTAAGCACCTCGTTAAGGAAGACGGTTCACACGCTAAGGAAGGTGAAAAGCTCCCCTTCAAGGTAATCGAATTCAACAAGGACAGCAAGCGCATCATCCTCTCTCACAGCCGCACTTTCGAAGATGCACAACGTGGTGGTGAGGCTCCCGCAGCTCCTCGCAAGGCTCGCTCTAACAAGAGCAAGAACAGCGATATTCCTTCTATCCAAAACCAAGCCGCTACTACTTCACTCGGTGAAAACAATGCACTCGCAGCATTGAAGGCTAAGATGGAGAAGGGTGAATAATTCGCTCCCCTTTTAACTTCTAAAATGGATAAGTGAACATAGGCTCATAAAGCCTACACTTACCTAAATACAAGCGTTATGCTCTCTATGGAGCGTAACGCTTTTTTTATTCCGTGACGAATTGTGTGAGTTCAAGCTTTTTAAGAGAAAAATATAAACACTGTAATTTGTCAAATAGTACACGCCATGAACTCCCCTACGTAACTATTCGGTAAATTGCAGTTTTGCCTACATAATTCATTACAAAGTCACATTTATATAGCGATATCCTAATGCCGTATTCTTTCTTTTTGTTATCTATAACTAATAGATAATCACAAAACGTAAATATATACATAAATATTTTACCGAATAGAAATTAATATGTAATTTTGCTTTGCAAACAAAAAAAGAACAGCTACGTTACAAACATAACGTAGCCTAACCTATACTATCAAAGCAAAAAGGAACTCAAACATGAGCAAACTCATTCAACCCAAAAACTACCACGCCCTGCTCGATATGCACAAAACGGAGCAAGGCATTAAACTCATAAAAGACTTTTTTCAACAAAACCTTTCAACCGAACTGCGCCTACGACGCGTCACGGCTCCGCTCTTTGTCATGCAAGGATTGGGTATTAATGACGATTTGAACGGCATTGAACGCCCCGTAACCTTTCCCATTAAAGACTTAGGCGATCGTAAAGCAGAAGTCGTACACTCATTGGCAAAGTGGAAAAGACTTACCTTAGCAGATTATAAGATACCCGTAGGACACGGCATTTATACCGATATGAATGCCATTCGTGCTGACGAAGAGCTTGACAATCTCCACTCACTCTACGTCGACCAATGGGACTGGGAAGCTGTTATTAGTGCTAAAGACCGCATGCTGGCTTTCTTGCGCGATGTCGTCGAACGCATCTATGCCGCTATTCGCCGCACAGAGTATTTAGTTTGTGAGACTTACGATTCTATTCACCCCTTCTTGCCCGAAAAGATTCACTTCATTCATAGCGAAGAACTGCTACAAATGTATCCCAATCTTAGCCCTAAAGAGCGCGAAGATGCTATTTGTAAGAAGTATGGCGCAGTATTTATCATCGGCATTGGTGGTAAACTTTCTGACGGTAAGAAGCACGACGGACGCGCCCCAGACTACGATGACTGGTCAACAAAGGCTGAAAATGGCTATGAAGGACTTAATGGTGACATCTTGATATGGTATCCCGTGCTTGAACGTTCCTTCGAACTTTCATCAATGGGTATTCGTGTTGACAAAGAAGCCCTCTTGCGACAACTTAAAATCGCAGAACAAGAGCAACGTGAGTCGCTTTACTTCCACCAACGTTTGCTCAACGACGAACTTCCCCTCTCTATTGGTGGTGGTATCGGTCAAAGCCGCTTGTGTATGGTATTACTCCACAAGGCGCACATCGGCGAAATTCAAGCCAGCATCTGGCCCGACGAAATGCGCAAAGAGTGCCGCACACTCGGCATGCCACTCATTTAGCTATTAAAACTCTATAACGAATTATGTGGGTAAACTGCAATTTGTCGAACAGTCCACGAACCACCCTAACGGCCTCACCCCCTAGCCCCCTCTCCTTGAGGAGAGGGGGGATAAGTCACCTTTTCTTGCTCATTTTCAGGAAATATCTCAAGCAAGGAATTGGGGAGAAAAAGGTAACTTCAGTCCCCTTCTCCTCAAGGAGAGGGGGTTAGGGGGTGAGGCCCAATTGCAGTTTATATAACGTATTTGTTTGATATAAATTGTGGAAAAATAAACAATATAAGCAAGGAACTTGCTTGATTTTTCACACATAAAATATTTTAACTGATTTCGTAGCGTTAATCCTTAGATAGGTGGCAAACTACTGCCAGTAATCTGAGGATTAACGCTATTTTTGGCCTATGTTGATTCGTGTGGGTAGCGGAAGCATTCTCCTCCATTGATATAATATACCATATCCATGAAGTTGCTTACACTCGAATAGCCTCTGGCTCTTCTTTTAGCTAATTGAACTTTAGAATTCAAGCTTTATAAGCCCCCATTCGTAACATTACCTTCTAAGAAAAATGTCTTGATTACAGAAAGATGTCCTTTAGTAATCATTCCAGCACGCGTTACGTAGACCTCTTCAAATCGCAGTTTCACCCACCTATTCATTACAAGCCAAAAAAGGCATGGACTATCGTCCATGCCTTTTTATTTGGATTTAGTGAATACAAATATTATTTGTATTCAGGGTTTGCAATGTACCAGTTATTAGGATTAGTCATTTTGCCATAAAGGCTTGCATCGTACTGATTAGGTTGTTCGTAAGGAGCTAAGTTGACTGCACGACGTGCTATCTTCCATGCTAACCAATACGTACCATAATCAGCTGTTAAACCGCTATCGTTATTCATGTGACGAGCAAAACGAATGAGGTCGAACATACGACTACCCTCGAAAGCTGTCTCAAGTACGCACTCATCAGCGATAAGAGACTCAACGGCACGGATTTCGAGAGGATCTGCCTCTTTGGCTGGCTCAGGATCGATCTCTGTGTAGTCCTTGCGGAGCTCGTCAAGTGAAGGCCCTTCAGTGTCACCACCTTCGCCTGTTTCACCATCAGCTGCAGCTTCATTAGCCAATTTGCGAAGAACACGACGAACACTTGCAGTGTTAGCAGAACCCGTGCGAAGTGCCTCTTCTTTAATACGCTGAGCTACACGCTTGTCATAGCCATTCAAGCTATCAATCAATGACACATTGGCCATACCACCTAATTGGTGAATACCAACATTGCTCCAATTAGAAGAAGAGAAGTTCAAATAGAGATCGTACTCTGGGTCATCTTGTGCACGACGCAGCTCATCTACACCGATAAAGAATGCACCACGAGAGCGATCAGAGATGCTAGTACTATCAATGCAGAATACGTGTTGGAATGTCTTGTTTTCGTCATCGTACTTGATTGAATCTGAAGAAATCTCAGGAATCGTGTACGAACTTAAGCCATTGGTAAGCACTGCATAAGCCATACGAGGATAGCCTGCACGGTTGATAGCCTCTGCATAACGCAAATAGATCTGACGCAGACGATAGATTGACTTGTAGTGCTTAAACTCTGGACTAAAAGCGATACCATCACGTGTTACCGCCTGAATAGGAGCGTCCTTAGTGATAAAACGGGCTTTCGAATCGGGAGCATCCTTTGTATTGAAATAAGGTGCCGTAGCCCACAAACGAGCATCACCTGCTCCTTCGTAATACTTCACTTCTGTCTCCTCGCCATTAGTAATGGTCGTACGAGCATAAGGTTGAGCTGCACAAAGCTGGAGATAAGCATTTGAAGGTTCTACCTGACGTGACTTGTAATTGGTCCAAATATTGACGCTACCAGAAGTACTTACATCGCCACCATTCACATTTGAATTGGTGACGTTTGAAGAACTTGCATCAAAACCATAGATTTGAGCTGTACGAGTCAATACACGACCAAAAGTTTTATTAGCAGCAGAAGGAATGATAGTAATGTTTTCATTGCCCAACGAAGTTGCCGAAAGGCCTGAACCGACCCAACCTAATACGCTTGGAGTATAATACTTAGTACCATTGGGATTAGTACCCTCGTTGAATGAAGCTGCACCTGAAGTAACGCCAATGCCCTTCTTTGCTTCTTCCTTCAAGAAGTAATAATAATTCTTAGCAGCAGCAACGTAGTCAGCCTTTCCATTGCTACGCAAGAGATAGAGATCACCAAGGATTACATCGGCATAGAAAAGCATCTTGTTGCTCTGTACCTTGAAATTCTCGTTACCCGTTTGGAACTCACCATAATTAGGATAGCCCAACGTGCGCTCGATAACTTGTGCCTTCTCAAGGTCACCCTTTAAGAGGTCTACCAAATTGTCGGCAGTAGCCCAAGCCTCTGGGTTCTTTTCCCAACCAGTGTTTGCATTGTTAACAGGCTTGGTGATGAAAGGCACCTTGCCATAAGTTTGAACCAACTGAAGGTATGTCCAAGCTCTAACATTTACTACTTGAGCGTATTCACGCTTCATGTAATAAATGTTGTTCTTTACTACACTGGTATCAACCTTTGCCAAATAATAGTTGCACTGGTTAATAACTTTGTAATAAGCTGCACGATTAACCAATTGATTGTCGGCATCCTTATCGGTTGTACGGTCAATGTCAATAATATGTGATACCGAATCGCTACTATACGGAGTAGTTGCCACCAAGTCACTACGCAAGTCGCCCAGCAACTGATTTTGTTCTACCATGTCTTGAACGTTACGCATGATACCGAGGTAGAAATACACGGTATCAGTACCTGTAAAGTTCTCAGTGTAACGATTCATATCGGGGGTCAACATATCTTCACATGAAGTGGTGGTTACACCTAACCCCATGAGGAAGATGAGAAGACTTAAAATCGATTTGTGTTTCATTGCTGTATTTTATTGAGAGTTGAAAGTTGAGAGTTGAGAAGTTTGTGAAGCATTTAACTTCCGAGCTCCCCACTCTCGACTCTTTATACGATTAGAGGTTGATAGTCACACCTAAGCTAAAGTTACGACCTAAATTTAAATAACCTGCATCAATGCCTTGATAAAGGACACCATTACCTGCTGAGAATTCTGGATCATTACCCGTGTACTTGGAAATAGTGAACACATTGTTGCATTCACCCCATACAGAAAGACCGAGCAACCAGCTAAGGTTTACAGGAACCTTATAAGTTAAGCGAACGTTCTTAAGTTTGAGGTAAGAACCATCTTCGATCCAACGATCAGAGAAGCGCTCGTTGTTGACCCACTGTTCGCTTGACTGATCCATTACACGAGGCATGTTGGTGACTTGACCTTCATAGCGCCAACGATTTATAACAGCTGTTGTTTGGTTCCAGTTATTGTTCATTGACTCTAACTGTGAACGCTGGTAATTGTAGACATCATTACCCAAAGAATACTTAAAGTTAACATCCAACTTCAAGCCTTTCCAGCTGAGAGAAGTGTAAATGTTACCATAAATATCAGGATTAGGATCGCCAATGACTACCATATCAGCCTCATTTATCCAACCATCACCGTTTTGGTCAACGAAGTGTACATCACCTGCACGGAAGTCGCGTGATGCCTTGGTAGGATCAGAGATACCTGTCGGGTAACGAAGGTATTTGCCATCCTTACCTGCAGCCTTAGCATCTGCATCAGAAGCAAATACGCCCTTGGTCTGATAACCATAGAATACACCTGCTGCATGACCTACGGCTGTCAAGATATTGTTGTCACCATAAATTGATGATGTATAGCCATGTATCTGCTTTTCGCTGCTTGCGATACGGACACCATTGTCATCAAGTGCATAAGTACGAATCAAATTGACATTTGACTCGGGCAATGCGGTGATTTCATTCTTGTAATGACCGATGCTGAAACCTGCTTGCCAACGCCAATCCTTGTGCTGAACAAGCATAGCATTTACATTAAAGTCTACACCTGAGTTCTTCAACGCACCATCATTTGACCACATTGTAGCCAAACCTGTGATGTCACTTACTGACTTGCGAGTAAGCAAGTGGTCAGTATTGCTACGGAAGTATTCAATACCAACGTTCAAACGGTTCTTCAACAAACTAGCTTGCAAACCGATGTTGTAACGTTTGGTAGTTTCCCACTGCAATTTGGGATTTTGGATATTTGAGAGTACAAGTGAAGTTGCCTTGTCGAGGAACTGTGAGTTAGCAAAGTAAGTACGAGTAGCGTAGTAATCGATATTGTCGTTACCGCTAATTTCGTAACCACCCGTTAACTTCAAGTAGTCGATACCCTTAACATTGAACCACTTCTCGTTTGAAATAACCCAAGCTGCTTGCAATGAAGGGAAGAGTCCCCAAGTTACACCACACAACTTCAAGCCTTGGTCAGCCTTCGTACCGAAGCGTGAAGAAGCCTCCATTGACATGGTACCAGAGAGGAAATAACGATTTCTGTAATTATAAGCAGCGTTTAAGTAATAAGCTAAGTTGTTCCAAGTATCGTTGGCACCACCATAATTCTTATACTGCAAAGAGTAAGCCATGTTAGGCATCTTATCCTGGTCATTGTTGTAACCAGTGATGTGACTCTGATTATAAGAATAAGAGTTGAAACGGAAACCACCTAACAACTCAATGTCATGTGCACCAAACGTGCGATGCCAATCAACACTAAAGTCATTGAACAAAGTCGTTTCCTTGGCGAACTGTGTACTAACAACACTCGTTACATTGCCTAAGCCTTCAACCGACTTGGGAGGAGTACCATACTTTGGCAAATAGTACTTCTCATTGTTACGATTAAGAATATAGCTGAAGCGATCCTTAACTGTTAAGTAACGATTGATGCGATAATTAGGCGAAATATTCAGATTAAACTGAGTCTGCTCGTAGAAGTTCTTATTGTTACCTTGGCCATTTTCAAGCACCCAATAAGGATTAACGAGTGCAGTATAGCCAAACTGTGTAGCGTATTGGAAAGGATTATTGTCCTCGCTATAATTCTTACCAGAATACACCTTGTCTGAGTGAATAAGGCTCAACTGATTGCCATCAGCACGTACGAAATAAGCATACGGACTAATGAACGGAGTCTGAATCAGGCCCAATACATTGGGTGAAGAGATATTACGCGTGTCGTAGTTCTCAGCCCAACCATTGTCGCGTAAATTGTAAGCATTACGAGCAAAAGCGAAGTCAATGCCAGTAACGAAATCCTTAAACATGTTGACATCCGTATTGAAACGAATGTTCAAACGATTGAAGTCGTTCTTCTTAGCTGTAGCGTCGCTTTTTGCATAGCCCAAAGACAAGTGATACATAGCAACATCATCACCACCATCTACGCTGACCTTGTAGTTCTGCGTAAAGGTGTCATGATAAAGGTCTTTCTGCCAATCTGTTTCGTTATGATACAAATTGTAGAAGAAGTAATTCTTATCTTCGTTCAAGAAAGGAATGGTCTTGTTGCTTCCCAAATATTCATTATCAGGCAAAGTACCTAATAATTCAGAGAAATAACTGCGATATTGCCCCGCATTCATCATCTTCATTTGCTCAGGTGCAGTTTCAAAACCTGCATAAGCACGGAAGTTGATGCGCGTTACCATACTCTTACCACGACGCGTATTGATGAGTAACACACCATTGGCACCCTTCGCGCCATAAAGTGCTGTTCCGTTCTTTAAGACCTCTACCGTTTCTATATCATCAGGGTCGATAATATTGAAAAGGTTGTTGACAAAACCTTGGTGGATTGTTGAACGATCGTACTGCATATCAAGCATTACACCATCAACAATTACAAGAGGCTGAGCTGTACTGTTCAATGAATTCAAACCATTGATAAACATAGCAGCACCTTGAGCAGGCATACCGCCACGATTGAGAATGCGCACTGAACCAGACAATCCCTTTTCCATTTCATTCTCAATGGTAAGCGAATTGGGCTCATCAATGTGCATGGTTTGATTGTTATTTAACGTTGTAGTATTGGCAAAGAAGTTTTTGTTCATACCACTTGTTAAATAGACATTTTGATTATCAGCGCCCTTGATGCCTATTTGAGCTGGATTATAATCCGTGTCCTTTGCTGAAATATAAAGTGCTTCAACAAACTCAGGAACGCGAATGGTGTACTTACCACTCTCGTCAGTTATTGCTGAATAATAACTATTACCCAACGACTGAATCTGAGCACCTACAACGGGCTTTTTGGTAGCACCATCAAAGATGTAACCAGAAACCTCCTTCATCTTGTACTTAGGAGCTTTCTTAGTAGCAGTTTTAGCCACCTTAGCAGCAGGAGTCGCCTCTGTCCCCTCTTCTGTTTGAGGAGTTTGAGCGTAAAGTACACATGCACCTGAAAGCATGAACATACATACTCCAGCTCTCAGCGTACCCTGCATCAAGTGTATTTTCTTATTGTTGTTCATTATCTGCAATATTAAGGTTGATTAAGGCTCAAGTAACACTACCCTACTTGACAAGAGGATAGGTTACTTGAAACTTGATGCTTATTCACGCACAGGGTCGATGAAAATCTTAGCGATACTCAAGCCCGAGAATTGTGTTCTACGATAAGGACGATACTTTATTGAACCAGGAATCTCCAACTTCAACAAGGGGAAACAATTTGAAACGCCTGAAGGCAAATTGTAATAACACTTAGGAATTTCGATTGATTCGAAAAGTGTATACGTCTTTACTTCGTGGTCGTCAACTACTATGTCCTCAGAAGGTGAACCTATACGATTACCTTCATCATCATAAAGCGTTGCAACGAACTTCGTTTTCTGTTCAACAATTTCCTCCTGCTCGTTTGTTTCCTCGTTTTCTGTAAAGTACTTGTGGTTGTTATCTACACGATTAGGCAACATTTGAACGCGAATACGATATTTACCACTATACAGATTACGAAGTGGAATGTAAACTTCCAAAGCTGAACTTACACGTGCGTCAACTTGGAAATAACGATAACCCTTCGTCTCAAGCATATCGATATCAATATCCTTATTCCAGTTAGAACCCTCTGTCAAATAGTAATAAGAACCTTTTGAACCACTTGCACCACCAATTACGACATCTCCGACATTATCGCTACTAATCATGTCAAGTGTTTTACTCTGCATGATTGAATAAGCAGGATCACTATCGTAAGTAGAGATGGGGAAGATTACACCATTTGAAGCCTCTTCCCAAGTACCATCTCCGAACATGGGGTTAAGTCCACCCTTATTACTGTTGTAGAAAATCAAGCCATTGGTAGAAATCAAAGAGTCTGCGTGCATGGCATAATCAGCGATTTCAGCCTTTTTATCACGTGAAGTACTAACGGGGAAGCGTCCACCAAAGATAGAAGGAGTGAAGTACATACTTGTCATCAACATCTTCTTGGTGTTATAATCACGCAATGAGTCGGTCTTAGTAGTTTGATAGAGAGTTGTAAAAGCAGAACTCAACGTACCACCACCAACGTAATTGTACTTATAGCGGTCTGAATAGTTAAACAACTTTTCAACTTTCTCTTTAGCTTGTTGGTATGCAGATTCTTTGGGAATGATAGCAACGTAAAGGCTATCTTCATTCTTAATCTGAGCACCACTTTGGTCAAGCAACTCGTTGGAATAGCTGTAAACAGAGTCAATGTAAACCATTTGGCCCTCGCTGTTCATACCACCAGGAGTACTGCTCGACTCGCTAAAGATACGCTTATTGATAGCAGGATCAGTTAACGCATTATAGATAGTTTGAAACTCATTTTGATGCTCACCAATATAATCGTAAATGTTGAAAGCAAAAGGAGAAACACCTTTCAAGGCATGAAGTACACCATTAGAAGAAGGTATCTCCGTGTCCAGTTGTTCAACGCCATTGAACAATCTTTGCCCTGCATTATAAGTTGCAAGTTTGCTATTATAAAGTCGAACGTCTTGATCTTCCTTGATTGACTCAAAGTTGAAACGAGCCAAGTGGTTTTGCGCAAACTGCATACCCAAGTTGTACTCAAGCGTATCGGCCTTATCTGTCAAACCTTGCTCACGATAGCTATTGATTTGATCGATGCGACTAAGATAAGGTTGAGGATCGAAAGAACCATTCACAGGAGCCCAAAATGTAAGTGTTTGGGGTTGGTTAAGAAGTTCAGCATAAGTCAAAGTACGCTTTTTATCTTCTAAACTCTTGTAAACTCTTACTTTCTGCAAAATAGAACTAACATCACTAAACTTATCAGGATTAGCTTGTAGGTTCTGCCATATCGTGTTGTTTGCACTGGCAGTTCCATTTTTAATATCGAAATGATCGTCAGAACATGAAGCAAGCCCCAAAAGCATGGTGGCCCCCATCAGTCCTCCAACAACCAAATTAACTGATTTAAATTTCATGATAGGAAATGTTGTGTGGTTTTGTATGAATTACCAAATATCCTCGGGTGTATTGCCATTGTAAACACTAACAGGAACGAACTCGATGTAATCCAAATAAAGTTGCGTAAGAGGATCAGAGATGGCAGACTTAAAACGCAAATAATAAGTCTTATCGGCATCAAAATGTTGAGCAATCAAGATACGACGCAATGCTGCAGCATCATCGGCATTACCCTCAATGTTACGAACAGGGTCATCATCTTTATTCTTACCATTCTTATGGAAGTATTGTGGTCCCTTCATGTAACCTTGGTTACGCAAGTTACGGTCGTTTTCACGACAAGTCATCTCATCATATTGAGATTCCTTATCGTTAATCCAAGGATTACCAGGAATCATACCTACCGTCTCACGCATATCAATGGGAAGACCTGTAGGAATTTCCATACGATCAGGAGAATTACCAATGTAAACCTGTACCATACCACGCAAAGAGTTGTTCGAACTAGCCAAACGTAACTCATAATTGCCAGATTTAGGCACACGAGGCAATTTGACTGTCAAGTCATACTGACCAGTTGCGATGAATTCATCACCTTGATAGTCTTTCCAACCCCAACCCCTACCGCAGAAACCTTCTTGCAAATAGAAGATCTTAGTATTGGAACTGACATTGGTTATGCCAGCGAAATATCCTTCAGGGAAGTAAGCAGGCTTGCTACCACGAATGCCATTTGAGAATATCTCAGGGAAGAAAGTGGTGAAGTCAATACGCAAACGCTCTGAACCAAGCGCATCAGCCGTTTCAGAAGAATTGACCAATACATGGTTAATAGGGAAATAATAACCATTAGCACCGTCATTATCATACGTTACATCACCAACAATATTCTTCTTACTGGCTAAAATATCCAAGCCATTATTACCATTATTGGGATATAATACACGCTCAAAGCTATAATTACCCAAGTTCGAACCAGACCATGTCGTATTGTACTTAGCCACACGATTTAGATAATATTCATCATTCACCGTATTGGTAATCTTCAGCAAAGAACCAGACTTCGTTGTAAAGTAGTCCCAAACGTCAACCGTATAATGTTCAGATGACTTTACAGAAAAACTTTCGCCGCAAGTATAACCATACTCGTTCCAATGGTGAACAGCTGAACGGTCTTCAAGCACCACCTTACCATCTAATACATGATAATCAAGGAACTTATGAATGGCATTGTTCGGACTCTTTAAATCGTCCGCATCCTCAGTGCCATAAATGGCTTCACACTTTGACTTCAATGCTGCATAGACTTCATTCCAATTGGTAATAGTCTTCGTAGCTTCGTCATATTGTGGCATAGGAATACCCCAATCGCTATTCAAGACTTCATCAGGTTCGACAAAAGCAGTATAGCCAATGTAGCGCTTGGTTTGATAAGCGAAGTTGTTACTAACACCAGAGAGAGATTGGTTCTCACCAGCATGTGACAAATGAGCCTTTTCAAACGCATCTTCTTTTTGCACTTGACTTACGAGGTCCAAAGAATCCTTTGCATATCCAGTCAATTGGAAGAGTTGAGACATGATGCGCATGTTAGAAGCAGCATCAATCAAATCAGATATAGACTTGTCAGAAGGAACAATTACATGATCAACGACATGTAACATACCATTTGAAGCCTCTAAATTAGATTCTACAACCTTCGCTACATCATTCAATACATAATCACCTTCCGCATCTTGCTTAGAAGATACACGGCGATCTTTCAAATTGGTGGTAGCGAACATACCATTGCTGGGAAAGTCTGCCAACTCATAAGCACTGTTATCACCATTATCAATGATACAGTTCAAAGCAAGAGCAGACTTCTGTGCCTCAGTCAAAACATTGTAATCAGAGCTTTCACCATTCGTAACCTCACTAACGTATGCAGCAATAGCATCATTATTAGGAGCGAAAACCGTATAATTACCACGCGCTGACAAAGCACTTGCTACTACCGA
>ERZ1031095.185-NODE-185-length-20630-cov-22.596209_pt1 | contig 20630 bp, 7 predicted proteins | sample MGYA00517108_ERZ1031095 | MGnify/ENA primary metagenome ERZ1031095 (study PRJEB33719, sample SAMN04261275) | wastewater metagenome | biome: rural village; feature: human; material: feces | host: Homo sapiens | place: El Salvador | collected 2013-01-07 ... | reverse complement strand
GCTTGCGTAATCTTAAAGCCTTCTTTGTGAAGAGCCTCCAAAAGTTGGTCTTGCGAACTCAACTCCTGACTTGATATAAGCATCTTCAAAGTTTCCAATCTGCTGTTCTTTGCCTTCATATGCTGTATTTTTATTCGTTTAACGGCTGCAAAATTACAATATATTTTGCGAATAACCAAATAAAATGAAAGAAAAATGCATAAAATAACATTATTTTGTCTTTCGTTATGCATAAACGCGGAATAAATATGCATGTATTGCCTTCTTTCATACAAATATTCTACACTTGGCTTTTGATGCAGAATAGCCTTTTTGTCCATTTTAAGCTAATTATTGTAAATTATTGAAAAAAAGTCTACGGAAACCACATCGGTTCAATAAGTTTTTGTTATCTTTGCAGACACAATTCTTAGATTATAATCAACTTAATATAAAATAAACCTTTAGAAGATGGAAGAAATGAATGTTAAACCAGCAGAAGGTAAGCTGGGAATCTTGGTTGTTGGTTGTGGCGCAGTAGCTACTACCTTCATGACCGGTGTTTTCATGACTCGTAAGGGACTTGCGAAGCCAGTAGGTTCAATGACTCAGTACGACAAGATTCGTGTTGGCAAGGGTGCAGACAAGAAATATTTGCACTATAAGGACATCGTTCCACTTGCTGACCTTAATGATATCGTATTCGGTACTTGGGATGTTTATCCGCAGAATGCTTATCAGGCAGCTATGTATGCTGAGGTATTGAAGGAGAAAGATATCAATCCTGTACGCGAGGAGTTGGAGAAGGTAGTACCAATGAAGGCTGCTTTCGACAAGAACTATGCAAAGCGTCTTGATGGCGACAATGTGAAGGATTGCAAGACCCGTTGGGAGATGGTAGAGGCTCTTCGTCAGGATATCCGCGACTTCAAGGAGAAGAACGGTTGTGCCCGTATCGTTGTTATCTGGGCAGCATCTACCGAAATCTACGTTCCTGTAGATATGAAGATTCATGGTACATTGGCAGCACTTGAGGCAGCAATGAAGGCTGACGACCGCCAGCATGTAGCTCCATCCATGTGCTACGCTTATGCTGCTTTGACAGAGGGTGCTCCTTTCATCATGGGTGCTCCTAATACAACTGTTGATATTCCTGCTATGTGGGAACTCGCAGAGAAGACCAAGATGCCTATCGCCGGTAAGGACTTCAAGACAGGCCAGACTCTTGTCAAGAGTGGTTTCGCTCCTATCATCGGTACCCGTTGTCTCGGCTTGAATGGCTGGTTCTCTACCAATATTCTCGGCAACCGTGATGGTCTCGTTCTCGATGAACCAGCTAATTTCCATACCAAGGAGGTAAGTAAACTCTCTACTCTTGAGACAATCCTGAAACCAGAAGCTCAGCCAGATCTCTATGGACATGGTAACGATGAAGATACTCAGTACTATCACAAGGTACGTATCAACTATTATCCACCTCGCAACGATAACAAGGAGGGTTGGGATAATATCGATATCTTCGGCTGGATGGGTTATCCAATGCAGATTAAGATTAACTTCCTCTGCCGCGACTCAATCCTTGCTGCTCCATTGCTGCTCGACCTTACATTGTTGAGCGATCTTGCTGCTCGTGCAGGCCGTTTCGGAACCCAGCGTTTCTTGAGTTTCTTCCTCAAGGCACCTATGCACGATTATACTAAGGGTGAAGAGCCTGTAAACCATCTCTACCAGCAGTACACGATGCTGAAGAATGCTATCCGTGAGATGGGAGGTTACGAGGCTGATGAGGAAATCGACTAATTAGGTTATTTCATTTAATATTACACCTTATTATATATAAGGCATTAAATTTATATCATGGCACACCTTTGGAATGTTAGAACTTCTCTCCATAGGTGTGTCTTTTTTGTTTATTTACATAGATCGTAGACATGGATTCGGTAACGAGTTTTATTTATGGTATGAGCATGATGTTCTTCTCCATGATGGCTTTCCTGTTTTGGAGAAAAGGAAAGGAAATGCTCTTTCGGATGATTATGTGGCTCATGATCGTGGTCGACCTACAGTTGGTAAAGGACATGGTTTTCTTTCAGATTTATGGTTTTGACAACGAGCATGCGTGGTGTCTTACGTCTTCGTTGGATATGATGATTATTCCGTTCTACAGCTTTGTGTTGATGGAACTGGTGAAGCCGGGCTGGTTCAGATGGGTGAAAGCTTTGATGCTGGAATTGCCTTTCCTCTTGTTGCCGGTGTTCTATATTTTTACCCATAATATCATCTGGTTTTATGTGCTTTCTGTCTGGGGAGCCATTTATGGATGCTCTGCCTTTATATTGCTTTTCTTTATGATTCGGAGGTATCACCGCCAGCTGAAAGAGCGCTTTTCTTATCAGGAAAATATTAATCTGAATTGGCTTCTTGCCATTCTCAATACCTTCTTCCTGATTCTGTTTTTATGGACGCTGAGCTGTTTCGTTATTAAAGTGGATTACGACAATATCTATATGGTAAGCTCTCTGATACTCTGGATGCTGATAGATTATTTTGTTTATAGGCATGAGTCTGTGATAGAAGAGTTGAGCGATATTGAAATTGTACCGTTAGAGCAGAACGAAGTAGATGTTTCGGGGATGGCTGCCGAGGTGCAGCGGTTGTTCGAGGAAGATAGAATCTATCTCAATCCGAAACTGAAATTGTCTGATGTGGCGCTGGCTGTAGGTACGAACCGTACTTATCTGAGTCGCTATTTTAACCGGCAGAATGGGCAGACGTTTTATGATTATGTGAATTCTTATCGTATACAGTATGCTGAGAATTTGTTGAAGTCAACGAACTTTCCTTTGCCGGAAATCGCCATCAAATCGGGATTTAATTCTATTTCTACGTTCAGAAGAGTATTTTTTGCCTCTTTTGGTTGTTCTCCTAATAAATATAGAGTAAATGCGTAAGTTGTTGATGTTTAGGTAGTTTGTAAAAATCAGTGGTACACTGAAAAATGTCAAAAGACACTTTTTGTCCATTTGAAACTTATTTTTGCTATTTTGAAACCATGGTTCTCATTTTTTTTTCTATCTTTGCACCATAGAACTTTTTGAAGAGAATATAACTCTAGCATTTACTTTTTCTAGGAATTAAAAAATAAAGGTTGGCCAACCCGTTGAGGGCAAGCCAACCTTTCTCGTTATGTATGTTATTCTTTTTTTTTTTACTTTATTCCCGGTTCTCGTTTTCATTATTCCTTGTTGCTGCCTCCGAAGATGCGGAGCAAGTAGAGGAAGAGATTGATAAAATCGAGATACAGGGTCAAGGCTCCGATGAGTGCCAGTTTCTGTGCGCCCTCGCTCATGTCGTATTGTGTCTGGAGCATCTGCTTGATCTTCTGACTGTCCCAAGCGGTCAAGCCAACGAAGATGGCTACACCTGCGTAACTCAAAATGTAATCAAACCCAGAACTCTTCAAGAACATGTTTACTACGGTAGCGATAATCAGGCCTATCAGCGCCATGAAGAGTATTTTTCCTAAAGAGGTCAAATCCTTCTTGGTAGTGTAACCATAGAAAGCCATCGCTCCGAATGTGCCGGCTGTAATAAAAAATACCTTGGCAATACTGGTCATCGTATATACTACGAATACGGATGAAAGCATGGCACCATTCAAAACCGAGTAGACGATGAAGAGTAGGGTGGCCGTAGTCAGGGAGAGTCTCTGTAGGGCACCGGTAATGATGAATACCAGGGCGAGCTCTGCGATAATCAAACCAAAGAGCAAGCCGCGGCTTGTCATCAAGGTCATCAGCAGGGTAGGACTGCTAGCCACACCATAGGCAGTAACGCCCGTAATCAGGAGAGCTAAGGTCATCCATGTATACACTTTGCGCATCAAAGCAGAGAAAACACCGCTTATACCTCGCTCTTTCTCATTAACAGCAAAGCCATTGCTCTGCTGGTTGTTCTGACTATTTATCAGATTGTACATTTCCTTTTCTGTCATAATTCTATTTTCTTATTTATATTCTATTGATTTCTAACTACAATAATAAGCGCAAAGATAATGCCAATTATTGAAACGAGCGATTATCTCTGCGCTTTATTAACATTTATTCCGTTATTTTACGGCATTCATCCTTTTATTTAAGGGCAATCTTCTTTACGGCTATCTGTTTTCCGCCTCGCGTTACCTCTACGGCTACAGTTCCATTTACTGGTGAGCGAAGCTGTTCTGTATCAGATTTCGCCTGTTTCAGAAGTGCCAGGACACCTGAGGTTCCGTATATTCTGATGATGTCGTTCTGTTTCAGACCCTTTACCAGAATATGATAGTTGCCGTTAGGAATGATAGTGATGTCTGACTTCATGTCGGTCTCCTTACGGTTGAAACTGATATTGAAGCGGTTGTTCATCTCACCTGCTTGGGCAGCATAGAACTGATAACTGCCATCCTTCAGGTCTACCGCCTTACCGGTTTCCTTGTCCTTCAGCCATACGGTTTCATATTCATTTGCGTCGCAATCTTCTGGGATACAGATGCTGTATTCACCAGTTTCAGGCAGACTGACTCCGATAGTCTGTTCTGCTTCGATACTTACGGCTGAAAGGAGTGAGTAGCGTCCGCCGTTGCGGGTTGCATAAATCTGAGGATTGCGACTTATCATCCATTTCACTCCGTCGCTTCCCAGGTCGAAGTCCGATTTCGCCTCCTGAGCTGGTACGGCAGCCAGTTGGAGATGATCTTCAGCCGTAGCCGTTTCGCTTCTTTTACTGATGGCGATATTGAGTATTCTGGCGTTTGAAGCGTACTCTTTTCCATCCTTTGCGCTTGAATGTTTCACTCTTATCGTCTCCGTATTGTCCAGCGTAGCGGTTTGAGTGAATATGGCGTCCATGGCAGGAATATAACCACTCGTTGTGCTGTTTGTGGCATCAGCATCGGTGTTGATGGCTGTATAGCCCTTCGTCGCATCGTAAGTGTAGATGACTCTGCCGTATTCCATATCGCCAAAGTTCATGGCGCAGAGATAAGGCGAACCGAAGAGATTCCAACCCATGTTCTCCTTGTGAGTGAACTTCAAACCGCCAGCCTTGCTTTCCGACCATGGCTGCTGGTTGTTGTTCTGCTTCAAGGTGATGTAGCCCTGCTTATTGCTGTCCTGGCTTCCATCCTGCTCGTTATACTCGTTTCCGTAGAAGCGTATGGTTATGTTTTCTTTACCGGCATCTACTCTGAAACCTGTACTGTTGTTGACCTGGCTGTAGTTTACAGGTCCCCAAACGGAGTCTGTGCCGAACTTGTAGTCGTAGTTGGCTCGTTCTTCGGCATGGTATTGGTAGAAAGTAAGATCCGTCTTATGATTCTCTGTGCCTATGAAATCACACTTGGTCACATCGAACGGCATCATAAAGAGGTTGGTTCCTTTCCTCAGTTCTCTTTCTACCGCAAAGTTGTTGAGGTCAACATAACTGTTGTTTCCTCTCAAGCCTGAATGGTGCTTCAAGAGCAGGAAGCCTGGGCTGAACGGGTTCGACTCATTATAGAATTTGTTGTCGAGTATCAGCTCCTGATCCTTTTCCATGACGTAAACCACAGATTTACCATGTGGATAATCTGTATCATCTATGGTCTTGTCTGCAGTCAGATACCATGTTTCGAAACATCCGTTATCAACCTTGTCTCTGATGCGCTGATTGCCGGCAAGGTCGTTTTCGTGCATCACCTGATTGATGCAAGTCTGAGTAGGATTTCCAGCTTCCTTAGCATCATGAACATTGATGTCGGTTGATGTCTCGTCAAGCTGATACTTCCAGTAATCAGCTTCCACATATTTATTAGTAGATGCCTCAGATCTGTTGGCTGCACTACCCGTTGTTGATGGTAATGCACTAGCAGCTGTTACATTGACAGACTTCACATCCTTCACGGTTCCTAATGCCAGACTGTTGTAGAGCAAACCTTCTGCATCTCCAGTTACGTTTGTGGTAGCATCAAGGACAGAGGTAGAGAGTATGCTGTTGCCCTTGAGACTGACATTACCCGAAATCTTGAATCCATCCACCAGACTCTCCTTGCCGTTTCCTGTACCTTGATTGTCGATGGTCAGACCCTTAATAGATGACTGGGTTGAGGCTTCAATGATGCCCTTCCTTTGTCTTAAGAGATCCTTTACTACAGCCTGAATATTGGCTAAGGTGCTTAAGTCTGGAGCAGCCGAACTTGTTTCTCCGTTCATGGAACCATACATCTTTACGCCCGGCATATTGATGTTGATGTCCGTGGCTTGCAGGTTGCGGTCAACGAAGACGTAGCCATAACCTTCGTTTTTGTTGGCATAGAGTTCTGCCAGACTGATGGCTCCCTTCAGGTCGTTACTTGGCGATTTCCAGTTTTCGCCCGTTCCGTTTATGGCGCTACTTGTATTCACGTAGATGATAGGTTGCATCTTGGCATCACATTCGTAAGCACCGATGTCTATGCTTTCACCAATCAGACGGCTTGTATTTGCCAAGTCCTTTTCTGAGGCAAAAGTTGCAGCATCATTTGCTCCATTAAGCTTAGCCTTATCGATGTATTCTGTGTTACTACCTTGATTCATCAATAACAGACTTGGTCGTATTCTATAATCCTCTTTATCGGGATTAACAAAGTTAGGACCTTTTAATACATCTCCATTTTCTACATCATTAGCAATGACGACATTATTGTTTGTATTATTCTTGATGGAATTTGTTCCAGTCTTCCATGCGATAGAATTATATACATTAGCAGTACCATCTATTGCCTGACCTTTATTTTTCACAAAGGTAACATTAACTAAATGCATGCCTTGTGACTTGTTTAGCTTAATGGCATCATTATCTCCATCTGCAAAGAGAAGGTTCCACATTCGTGCGCCTAATTGGGCAGAATTATCGATATCTAACGCTATGCCTTTATTATGTCGGAAAGAACTGTGGTGAATAACCATTTCTTCTCCCGTTCCGCCATTATCCTTATTTATCACAGCCTTTACTCCCACGCCACTCTCATTGGTAAATGTGAAACCTGATAGGGTTACAGGCTTACCATTGGTGGTGATGTTGAGCAATACATCGGTTTGTCCCTTCTTGGTAGGGTTTTCGATGAGTACAGATGGGTTACTGAAGTCCTGTTCTTCCTTTCCGTTTATGTTTTTACCGGTACATCCACCCACAATTTCCAACGACTGTACGAAGTTTGCGTTCTCTCCCTTGTTAACAAAGAGGGTGAAGGCATCATTACTACCGGAATAGGTTGGTGAGTAGTAGGTGCCACCACGTACATACACTTTCTTGTCGGCATGAGTAGTTTCCTTGCCGGTAGCATTTGCCATGGCAATGATGGCACCACGCAAGTCAGTACTTTGATTATTCCAATCGCTGCCATCTCCTTTTCCCTTCTGCTCCGTACCAATATAAAGTTGGTCGCGGTCGGTGAGTTTGAATACGTACTGGAACTCGTACAAACCTATGTCGATAGGCTTGCTGCTTACCACACCATTCTCGTTTATCGGACCAACATAGCGCAGATAACTATCAGTAGCATCAGGATCAGAATAACGGACGTATTCTTCCGGATAACCATATTCGCTTAGACGAATCTTGTGAACATCCCACCAAGCCTTGTATGCATCGGTTTTATTGGCATTGTCCTTATCACCCAGACCAGCATCCGTAAGCACAGAGATGGCTCTTGGATTCCACTGGTCTGACAAACTGTAGCCAGCATATCCCTTGGTGGTAGAAGGAGAAGCGAAACACGGACCATTGACCGCCAGGTTATCTTGGCCCAACATGATATTGCCGTCAGCTGTTGTTGTAGCAGAACCATTGTTTAAGGTAGCAGGCAATTCATCCCAAGCGCAGTATTGCATGTGGCTTCTCTTCAGAGATTTCTCAGAATTCTGCGATTCATTACCCCAGATTACCGTATTATATAATATAGGTGTAATGGTGCTGCTTTCGTTTTCGATGTGGATAGCTCCATCCTGCATCGCCTTGTTGTTGACGATGAGGCTGTTTGTGATGTTGACATCGTGATAAGTTTCGGTCGTTGCGGCATCGTTTGCTCTGCGGATGTAGATGGCACCGCCGGTAGGTGTACCGTTACTCAGAGAATTACCCGAGGTAACATCGTTGTTGGCAATCAGCGAGTTGACGATATGCAGATTACCGTTCTTCGATTTTGTCAGGTAGAGATAGATGGCTCCACCCTTTCCCGGATAGCTTATAGCATTGGTGGCAGAAGCCTCTTCTGTGATGGCTCTGTTACCGCCGATGTAGCTGCCGATGATGTCGAAACTGGCGTTGTTGGCATAGATGGCTCCACCGTGCAGACCGGTATTCTTGATCAGACGGCAACGGTTCAGCGTATAGTGAACACGATCGGTGTAGATGGCTCCACCACGTCCAATCTCGTCCATCTCGCCACCTGTATTTTCATTGGTAGCAAGTTCTGTCATGGTTTCACCATTCATAATCGTAATACCATCGAGCACAACATTATCGTTTACATTTTCTGCAGAAGTTCCAGTAGTCTTCTTCCTGCTGTAAACCACATGATACACCTTTCGCTCCTTCTCAGATTCCTTGATGTCACCAGAGAAGATAGTTGGATTCTTAAACTCCCATGGGTCTATCAGTCCATTCTTGTTGTTGTCTGCCATGTGTTTCTTATTGCGCTCACTCAGAATTTCCTTGATAAGCATACCAGGGTGCAAGGTTATATCCCCCAGGCTGGTAAAACTTTCTGTAGCAACAGTACCCTCAGGATCAGATGAGTAATTGTCTGTTACAGAGAAACTGCCATAGATATCTACGTTTACAGGAATAGTGAAACTCTGTAAACGGCGGTCGTTGTTGGTCTGTGCATCTGATACATCTTTTCTAATCTGACTAGGCTTATACGTTCCACCCGTCATCAGTATTTCAAAGTGAGTTGCCTCTGTTGCCAGAGGAGTACCCTCAGCAGGTTGCTTGCGAACCTCTTCGATATAGTCGAGTGCAGCATCCAGACTGTTGAAAGGCGTGAGGAATGAACGACCGTAGTATTTATGTTTCAGTTTATCACTCACTTCCTCTCCACCTTCATTCGAAACGAAGAGGCGGGTCAGAAGTTTATCCTTGTTGATTTCCGGCAAATCGAGGGCGTATGCTCCCGCTGTCTGGCGCTCGCTCAGATGTCTGGTGTTGCCCAGAATATCGTAGTCGGATACACCGTAGCTCTTCCAACCTGTGATGTATGCAGTTCCTATACCATTACCAATCAAAGGTGAATAAGCACGGGGATAGTAATATCCGTTGCTGGCGAAATAGGTATCCAAATCGCTGGTCATCGTCGTATTCATCACGTTGGCAGGCAAATTCATCTTTTCAACGAAGCAGTAGTTATATGGGTAGAATTGGGTTGTCTTCGTAGCATCCTGCAGGACATCTGCGTCTTGGAGTTCTGTATTACCACTTATGTTCTCATCGCTGGCAGCTGAGTTACCCCAAATCACAGAGTTACCGCTAATCAGCGCATAGTCTTTCTGGAAGATTCCACCACCTGCAGAAGTTGCTGTGTTGTCTGCAATGGTACAGGAGATGACATAGGCATGATACTTCTTTTCATTGCTGGCGATTCGTGCAGCATAGATGGCACCACCCTCTGTTGCAGAGTTTCTTGTAATGACGCTGCCGCTCACAATACCTCCCTTTAGGAGATAGAGCGCACCGCCCTTGGTTGCCTGGCAACCAGTAATCAGACAGTTGCGTACATGGGCACTTCTTGGTACGATGGCTGCACCACCCATACTGTTATAGCCTGTCTTTTCGGTTGCATTACCATCAATCAGTCGGCAGCCGTCTACTACAGCACGGTAGCCAACGGCATCTTTGAAGTAGGTGTCTATTTCTCCCGAAGGCCATTTGCCGAAGGTCACGGTGTGGTAACCGTTCACCTCCTGGGTAACAGTAGTTCCCTCTTTCACCTGAGTCTTGGCACTCAGTATGGTCTGATATCTGATACAGTCGCGCTGGTCCTTGTCCCAGTTGTAGGTAGTAGAATCCGGTACACCATTCTTCTGCGTACCCTCATTGTATCCACCCATCAGCCATACTCCGTTAGGTATCAGGAAGGTATAGCTCTGTGGAACGGTCGGGTCAGCCAAGGTGTTGGCATGATAAACGAAACGGTTTCCGCTTTCGTCTGCCTCATAACCGGCTACCTTCACATAAACCTTTATAGCCTTGTCGTCGTCCTTATTCTGGTTGTCGGCTCCGAGTTTCAGGTCTTTGTTTGCTTCTTTAAATTTCTCGCCAGCCTGAGTCAGCACGCTTTGCAGTTTATCAGCACAGGCTGCGTTTTCCGGACTGTCGCCGCTACGGTTTCCGTACCCGTTCTGGGTTACGTAGTAAACGTAGGCTTCAACCTTACCTTTGCTGTTCTTCTTTTCCTGTGCCGTAATGTTGGCAGTATTATCTGCCTCGTAGGCACCGATATCAATCTGGCAGTCTTTGATACGGTCGGTATAGTCCATATCGGTTTCCGGAAGCTTGACTCCTGTTCCTACGTCGGTAGAACCGCCATTCAGACATTTGTTGCCTGTTAATCCATCCTTCTCGTTCAGACGGAAGTTATTGGTAAGGCGGGCATTACGGAAGCGGAAAATCCCTTCCTTTCCACTTTCGTAGGTCTTGTCTTCAAATGGGAAAGCCAGGTTCGTTCCTGTGAAGTTACCATTGCTTTCAAGGAATTTTTTGTTATCATCGCTACTGTTCATATAACAGTTGTGAGAAGGCTTCATCTTGTCCCATGCCAGTGAGTTTACCTGGTCTGCCACCTCCTTACTTCCATTATGATTGTCATAGATAAGACAATTGTAGAGTGAAAGCTGAGATGCAACTCCGGTGCTTTTGTCCTGCCAGTGATAGATGCCTGTACCACTTGCTGACATATTGTAGGCGATGGTGTTGTTGTAGAACTTGGCACTCTCCAGGAAAATGCCTCCACCATAACTTTCTGCTCCATTTCCACACCGGTTGTTGGCAACAACCAGGTTGTAACCCGTGCCTTGAATCATGTAGGCACCACCACCAAAATTTTCCTTGATTGTAGTCATGCTTAAGTTTCTGAGCAGGTAACTGTTCGAAATCTTGGAGTTTTCACCATCCATATACAAACCGCCACCACGGACACGGGATCCGTGATTAAAGTTGTTTACGATGATAAGATTCTCCAGTTCTACTCCTCTGAAAACGCGCACACCGGCTCCTCCGTCACGGTTGGCATCTTTATAGTTGACGATGTAACCATGACGGATAGAGAAACCGTCCCATTTGGCATTCTTATATTCTACATACTTATCATCTGGGTATGTAGAACCCGGATAGCGGTTGCTGTTTCCGCCGTACCTGTTACCGGTATCATCATTTGTCTGTGACCAGGTAGGTATGCAGACATCCGGCTGGTAGAGCACATAGTGGCGCTCTTGCGTCTTGTTGTTGATTAATTTCTTTGTATAATCATATCTGGAGCCGTCGTCAGGTTTGCCTTCCTGATACCGCATCTCCTTGCTGCTGTCGGTGAAATAGACAGGCGATTCCTTGCGTATCTGGAGAATGGTTTCATATTTTGTCACGTCTAATCCCTGGTATTCCTTGCGTGCCGGAACATATTGGGAAAGGAGTGGATGGCGGTCGCTTTCGCCCGGATAACCCTCGTGAGGAAAACCGCCATAAACCTTTACGTTGTCTCTGATGACGAAACCTTTGTAGTCGGTATAGACACCTGCGCCAACCCAGACCACAACAGGCTCTTCGCCTGCTTTGAGATTCTTGTTCAGCTCTGCAGCTCTTTCTACGGCATATTGCAGACCGCTGATGTATTGCTCGTCTCTATTGTTCGTAATCGTATTATAATAGCCTGAAAACCAGTTACCGTTTTGATAACTGTTGCCGGAGTTCTTTCCCCAGAAATCGCCGTAGGAATCTATCTTAGAACGATACTTACCTCCTGCCTGGCTATAATCTGTATTGTCAATAGTGGTGCTAAGCAGCGTATTGTCACTCTGCTTTACATAGAACAGGTTGTTGTTTCTTGGTACAGTCTTATCGCACATGGCATTGCCGATGATAGCTTTGTCCCATGAGGTTCCGTCATAATAGATGTCTGTATGCTTCAGCAGATCGAAATCTGGCTTTCCATCCTGATCATCATAGTTGGCATTCTTGCCACTCGTATAATCCGTATTGTAGGAACGCACGTAGATAATCTTTCCGGTCTTTGGCAGCAGCGCTTCGTAGGCACCCAGGTCGGCTGCACCGCCTTGGTGGCGGTCATCCCCCAGAATGTCTGTCTTCAGCGGTGACGAAGACACACTATTAATGATGACACTAGCCTGACTGGAACTGGTTAACGGGCGGAACGATGCATAGCCTCCGTAATAGACGTTTCCATTAATTTTTGCACCTATCTCCTTGGTTGGGTTCATAAAGTTGAGGGCGCCTTCTTTGCCAAGCGTATTGAGATTCTCTTCCAGGCTGTTGTTGCATTCAGATGAACTCCATACGCCTCCCAGATTCAGCATGTTGCCGGCTGCAAAGGAGGTCTCTTTTACCAGATTGTATGCTGGTGCCACACCCACGTTGTTGACGATTGTTACGTGGGTGAGCTTCAGCGTGTTGTTGCTGTTTTCTGCAGGATTTAGATAGATGATGGAAGGCTTGACAGATGTATCTTCGCTCGTATTGTTGTTCACAACGCAGTTTACCAGTTCCAGACTTACGTTCTCGGCATCCGGCATGGTAGAGATGGCTGCTCCGTTCATCGCCGTATTATCTTCGAAGATACAGTTTTCAAACTTCACGCTGGTCGCTGCTGTAGCATCATCCACACTTCCAATCAGAACTCCGCCGCCGTATGGCATATAAGCTGTACCCGCTGCATAGGCATGGGTAAAGGTATAGCCGTTGATGGTTACACGGGCACCCGACTCGATGCGTACCAGGTGATAAAGTCCTTCGCTCAGAGTCGTACCGTTGATGTTGCCATTCAGTTCGGTACGGTGTTTGATAGGGTGGCGGTCTGTATCAGCAGGCTTTGGGTTGATTTCATATTTCGGATAAGCACCATACAGGTTGAGTGGGAGCACGGTAGGTTGGATGCGGAATGCACGTGATTTCGCATCGCTCTCTTCGTTCATATAAGCGATGGTTGGAGCAAAAGTGCCTGCACGGGAACAGATTTCAAACTGGTAATCGCTTTGGGCCTCTATCTTATGCGTGGTTTTGCTGCCGTTTTCTACCACATCCACCACTTCGTCATCCTTTATGGTGGCAAGATATTCTATCAGTTCATCTACTGATGCTGAGGTATAACTCTTTTCCCATGATTCTCCCGTGCCGTCCATGATTTCCTGTGAACGGTCAAAGTAGATGCGGAGACGCTGGGTTGTTGTGTTCTTTTCGAACACCACATCTTGGTTTTCAGCCATATAGGCACCTATCGAAGGAACTGATTTGAATGGTTTTCCGCTCAAGTCTATCTGTGGCTGGTACAGATAGGCACTAGGCAGCAGCGTAAAGCTGATACCCTCGTTGCGCAGGCGGGTTCCTTTCTTCACCTCCCAGAAATAGTCCACCTCTGTCTTATCCGTGATAACGCCTCGCTTGTTGTTGAAGTCTTCTTCTGTGCTGAATTGCGTACCTTGGATCTTTTCAAATCCCTTGCCTGAGTAATAGTTGTTGATGGAGAGGGTTCCGGTCTGATAGGTGTCATTCCATGATGCAGCACTCACGTCTGAGATGGCGTTGTTGTAGAACTGTACGCCCTCCTTGCTAGGGTTGGCAGCATAAACCTGTGCCTTGGAGGCTGATGAACTCTGGGGCAAAGAGTTATTCCAAAGAATGTTGTTTGCCAGCAGTCCCTTTTCCTTGATGTAGACTCCACCCGTATAGGAGGCATCCTGGTCGGCAACATCCGAGGTGTTGTCGGTATAGTTGTTGGTGATGGTATTGTTGATGACCAGTCCGCGGCCGTCTACATAGACAGCACCGTTTCGGGTACTGGTATTGTTGCTGATGACGGAGGTGGAAAGAATCTGATAGTAGGCAGGACCTGATACGTTGCCTTGCAGATAAACACCCGCTCCCAGATTGGCAGAGCAGTTGGTAACCATGCTTCGGGTTACGTAGCCGGCTTCGGCTATATAGATACCTCCGCCCTGATAAGCCGAGCAGTTATATACCAGGTTACCCTCGGTCATACCGTTCTTACAGTAGATTCCGCCACCTTTTGGAGTCAGGGATGGAGTCTTTGTTGCGCCCGGATTGCAGTAGCGGACTGTACAATAACGCATCTTGGCGTTGGCATCGTTGATATAGACACCAGCGCCATACTGTGGCTCGTAAATCGAATTGTCCTGATCCTGGTAGCTGCCACCCTCAATGGTGAAACCTTCCAGATACACGTTGTCGGAGAATGCCTTGCCGCCAGGCAGAGGGGCAAACCAGACTACATGAGAGGAACTGCTCTTTATGTTCCATGTTTTATCGTTCTCGCTCCAGGAGGCATCATTCCCGAATGCGTTGGCTTTGAGGATGGTTTTGTGTTTCCAACCCCATGGCTTCAGACCAACTGATGCGGCAATGCGCTGAGCACGTGTTTCTTCTCCTCCGGCAAAGGCACCGTAAACGCTGATACCGTCTTTCATGAGAAGGGAGGTTGGTGAACCCTGTTGGTCAATGAGTTTATTTACCGTGTAGGTGCCTTCTGCTACCCAGACTTCGCCTTTTGTACCCTTGTCATCTGCCAGCGAGTTGATGGCGTCCTGTATGTCGCCCATGGCATCATTCCAGGAGGTTCCCTTGCCGGTTCCGTTTTCTTTCACATATCTGATTCTTCCCTCCATGAGTCGTTCATACTCGTAGGCACCGATGTCGATGGTCTTGTTGCTTTCATAGCGCTGCTTGCCCATGACGTCGGTAGATTTCTTTTCAATATCACTATCCTCGATATATTTCTTGTAATAGTCAAGGTTTCCTTTACCCAGCAGGGCTGAGGTTTCCTCGAAGGCGAACGAGGTGTAGATGAGTCGGGTGAGTTTCTGGAAAGAGTAGTCGTACCCCAGGGATACTACGCTCTGCGTAAACCAGGCTGCCGGCTCGGTAGAGTGGTTCTGGCTGCTGATGCGCACGTTGCCGTTCTTGTCGGTATGGGTTGCATCGTTGGTTACCTTTACATCGGTCATGGCACAGTTGTAGAAGGTAGGACGGGTATCCGCCTTGCTGACAGCGGTGGAATGCCAGAGTACGGTATTGTAAACGGCTCCGCCTCCGTTGCTTGAAGTGCTGCCTGCATTTACCAGGTCTACTGCTGATACGGTGTTTGCCACAACCGAGCAGTTGATGATTTTTGAGGTAGCCGACAGGCGTACTCCACCATTGGTGTTGTTGTTGATGTTGGTATTGTAGATGGTTACCGTTCCGTCTGCCCAGATTCCGGCTCCCTCGTTGTCGCTGGCTCCGCGCCGGCCTGCCACATTATTGAAGAGACCGCAATAGCTGATGGAAGATTGCTCATTGGTGCATGATGCATCCACATAGATGGCACCGCCTCGCATCGCAAAGTTGTTGGCGATATTGCATTGGGTAATCTGGAAAGCGCGCTTTCCGGCATTGCTGTCGTCGTTTCTGCTGCTTTTGTTCACCACGTAGATTCCGCCACCTTTTCCTTTTCCGTCAGTGTCTGTAACTTTACCTTGGGCATTACCGGCTCCAATCTGGAAACCGGAAACGATGGTTGGGGTGCTGTTGGCGTTGGGGTTATCATCGGTAACACCTACGTTAAGGGTCAGAACATGGGTAGAGTTATCTGTTCGGGTTGGGTTCTCCGGATAGATAATCTGCTCCTTGTTTGCCTTGTCGTCTTTGTTGATGTCGCCCACCAGCGTAGTGAGGTAGGTCATCTGATATTTGTGTTTTCCTGTACTCCGTTTGTCTCTGCTGGTTTCTGTTCCTGCAAAACCTCCATACATGGCAACGCCCGAAGGGAGAACGAAACCTTCCTTCGGAGCCACGTAGATATTTTCTATGGTTGTGGTCTTATAGCCTTTCACCCAGATTTCGTCGGTAGCCTTGGCTCGGCTCAATGCCTCAATTAATGGAATCGCATTTCCCCATGATGAGCCGTCACCGCCGGTTGTAGCCTCTGCAGTTACTCGATAAATCTTTCCCTGTGCAAACAACTGGCAGGTGCAGCTCAGGAGGATGAGGGCTGCTATGATTTTCCTGTATGTTGTATGATGTATTCTCATGCTGAAAAGTTCTTTATATGTCGAAATTATTGATCGTGATATCTGAATTGCTGCCCAGTTGGGTGCCCGAGATTCTAACATTAATCTTGTACCAGCGGGCTGGGATAAAGCCATCTTTCAGATTGCTCATGTCAAATGTCACGTTGTATGTCTTGTTCTCTGCCGTCCCTTCTTTCTTTGTATCAAGCTGAAAGGTGAGGCGAGGAGGATTGGTTCCGTCTGGGAAGGTATAATGATATACTCTTCCGTTCCGCTTGCTGATTTCCGAGGTGTTCAAGAAGGTGGTATTTCCACTTACCGAAACCATAGAAGATATATTTTGATGGTAAAGGGTAGGGAAGAGTCTGCCGTATCCTGCGCCAGATATCTTTGTTCCCTTCGGTTCTCCGTGATAAGTAAACTGGGTTACTTTCACGTTTGTATATTTCAGATTTCCGTCGTTGTCCTTTTCGTAGGCTCCCTTGGCATCCCATTGGATGTCAATCTTGGCAGCAAGTCTGCCCAGCACCATGCGCCAATATCGCTTGGTGCTGCTGGTGGTGTTCGAGTTGAATTCCACGGGAATCAGTCGGTTGTTGGTCGCAACACCCACTTCTGTAGCGTAACCGGTAGCTACGCTGATGAACTTGGCTATATCCATCGTATTGCTGGTTTTATCACATGCGTAGTCGTTGGAAATCTGTAAGTTATAGATGTCTGCATTGTGGTCTTTTTTATCTTTTGGAATCTTGCTGAGTTCTTCTTCCAGGTTCAGACCTTCCTTACTATAGGTTACGCCATAAACGCAGCAGGTGCCTGGTGGCAGATAGATAGTGTAGTCGTGATAGCCGTTGGTATCGGCAGGAGACAGGGTAGAGGTGTTATGGCTTACCGGCTTGGTACTCTCAAATTCTGTTTTGCTGAAGGTATCGTAATACACCATCGTGTTGGCTGATCCGTCATAGATGTCTTTGCCCGTTGTCTTTTCCGTATAGGCGATGATGATGGTCAGCTGGTCCCAATCCACCTTGTCGTTGGTGTCTGCTCCAGGATCTCCGATGCGGGTGCTTGACTTGTCGTTAGGCACGGAGAGGGTGAGCGAGATGGGAACCAGCGTGTCCTTTGGTCTCTCCTCGCCCTGCTCGCTTCCGCTGCATCCTGCCAGCATGATAAGCGATAGTATCGCAAATATGTATTTCGTAATATGATTCATGTATCAATTCTTAATAGCCGTTGAATTCTTCACTCTTCGTTCTTCACTCTTCACTTAAATGTCAATGTCGTGGCTTCCGCCTGGTTTCCAGTCGAGTTTCACGCTTACGCCTACGGCGGTGTTACTGGTAGAGAGCGAACCGTCTTCCTTCAGTCGGGTCTTGATAATCTTAAGCTTGCCGGCTTTCAGCGGTTCGTTCATGGTGAAGATGGTTTCGGTGTATTTGCCGTTCACCTTGGCGATGACGTGGTAGCGCCATTCCGGTTTGATGCTCGGGAAGCAGACTGTGTAGAGGGCATCGTGGGTTGGGATGGAGTTGGTGATGAAATCCTGGTTGATTCTCTTTGCCCTGACCATCGTGTTGAGGCTGGAAGAATAGGTGCTGTCGTTCACCTGGAATTGGGTTGCCATGCCTTCTACGAATCCCCAGAGTTCGGTGGACTGCACCTTGCTCTGGTCGATAACCACCACCGCCGAGCTGTTTGCCATATAAAGCGTGGTTTGCAGGTCGTGTTCGAAATCGTTCTCGTCGATGGTGAGTCGGGAAGTGAACAGTCCGATGTTGTGACTGTTGATGGTATCTTTTGCCTCTTGCTGCAAAGCGAGTGATTTACAGGAGTTTGCGTTGATGATTTTTACATTGTCCGCGCTTCCGGTATTGGCGAGAGAGAGGTTCTGATAGTTGTTGCGGGGCAGATAGATGGTGTAGGATACCGAGTTGGCACCCATCTTGTTTGCCTCGTGGTGGGAGAGTTCTTCGCCTATGAAGAAGGAGAGGTCGTTGTCGTGGGCATGGTCGGTGAATACCTTGCTGAGTGCCTGTTTCAGTCTGGCAGCAATCTCCTGTTCTTCGATGAGATTCAGATCCACGTCAATCACGGTGTTGAACTGCGTATTGAGCTGCAGATTATATTGTATCTTATAGTCTTTGCCGCAGCCGCTCATATCTTCATCAATGCATGAAGATAAACATGCGATGACGCTGATGGTCATCACGGCTGCCAGTAAAGTGTTATATAGATTTTTCATTGTACTTTTTGCATTCTTAATGTTCGACCTATTTATTTTGCGGATTTGCAATCCGCTTCTTTTTCTTTTGTCGGGATTACAAATCCCTGTTTTAATAGGTCGAACCTTTTTTTACAGCGGATTTCAAATCCGCTGGGACGCCTGGCGTTTTGTGTTTCTAGAAAGTTCCCCCGCACGCCCTTTAAGAACGTGTGGGGGATAAGCTATCGTTTTATTCTATCTGGCTTAGAGTTCTACATCGAATGTAATACCTTTCTGCCATGAAAGATCTACTGCCAGACCTACGTTGATCTTTGATGTACGCAGGTCAGGGATATGGTTGTATGCCTTCTTCAAGCTTGTGATGGTGAAGTTGGCAACAGTTGTGTGATCCTTGACGAATACTCGGTCTATAGGATCACCGCTTGGTTTTGTTGCAGTAGAAGCATTAGGGTCCAATTGTCCTACTAAATAGAATCTGCTACCTTTAGGAATCAAACCTTCTGCACCATAGAAATCGCCCATGTTATTTTCTAATTCAACTGTAACATACACCATGCTTTGTTTTGGATCTGCTGTCGATGAATTTTTATTGTCTAAAACCAAAGTATAGTTCGGGTCGGTGACAGATTTTTTTGCAGCTATTCCATTATTCATCTCTTGGTCATAAATCGTATGATCAAATGTTGCGCTAGAAGCAGGTTCGAAATTCCATTCTACTCCCTGAGGCTGGCCTCCAATCAGAATACCTGTTACTGTAATGCCCTCTTCAGGAACAGTTAAAATGTTGTCTGCTGTTGTTGATTTTAGAATACCGCTAGCATTATCTGCTAGTGTTGCTTCTTTACAGCTTATCTTGGTTTCCAAGCATGCTACACCATATTGTACAGGCTCCTTTAATACTACTAATGTGGTGTTGCTTTTAACAACGTCTCCGTATTGAGACCAATTTATATTATTTTTTAACCATTCGTCATATTTTGGTAAGTCATCTAGCTTATTATTATTAGTTGCAGATGTTCCGACAGCAGAACTTACGAAATATGCCAATTCTGATGGATAAGTTATTTTCGTGTGATCAACAAGATCGCGTTCTGTTGGCATATTTACGCTAACTTCCTTATATGAAAAGGTCTTGTTGTTTCTGTCAAATATCAATACTGCTGCACCATCAGGTAAGTCAATGTTTCTTGGGAAACCATTTGAACTGCTAAGACCTGTCGTTGTACATCTGTTTTTAATTTCATCTGTCAATGCAGTGAACTCTGTGAGCTTTTGTGTGTTGACAGCGTCCTTTAGGTCTTCTATAGCACGTATAACAGAGTTCTCTGAACCTGCTGTTAATTTAACGAAATTATCGTATAATTTCTGCAGAATCTCACGCTCGCCTGGTGTTCCTATGTTAGCCTCGCTTATCTTTGACCATTCAATAGATGTTTCGCCAATGGTTGCTTGCGTTTGTACGATATTATTCAACTTGTTCAGTATATGAATGCCTTTTGTAGCAAAGTCTTTATCACTATGGATTGTTTCCAAATTGAATTTGAAATCCGATAATGTTGGCTTTGCTTCATCTGTCAACTTATCATAAGGATTTGTTAAAGAACCTGCAGTGAATTTACCCTTGGTTTTACCTGAACTGTTTATCTTGGATGCTCTTGTATACAAAACCATATTTCTTGTACCTACCGGAATTGCAATGTCACTATAGAGGCGACGCCAAGAATCGTTATCATCGCTATAACTCTTATCTCCAATTCTGATAGTTCGGGTAGATGTTGCACCAGAAGTAGGATTACCTTCAAATGCAAACATTTCCATATTTGCTAATCCCAAGAAATTGGCAGCCATTTCATTTGTGTGCTGCGTGTTGACATCACTCATTCTCGTTGAAACTCTGGCATTTCCGCCCTCGTCATTTCCGGCATACGGAATGTTCAGGTAGAACTGTGTCTTCACCACCTGTCCTGCCACACCTGAGCCACCTGTTGGCTCGATTGAATCTGAAGAGCAGGAAGTCATTCCTGCTGCACTTGCAAGAAGCAGCGCACTTGCAAAGCTAAAAAAATTAATCTTTTTCATAGTCAAGCTACCTGTTGGCGGAATTAATTTAGTGCATACTTAATTCTGCCAATGGGCTTGTC
>ERZ1031095.184-NODE-184-length-20662-cov-13.430242_pt1 | contig 20662 bp, 17 predicted proteins | sample MGYA00517108_ERZ1031095 | MGnify/ENA primary metagenome ERZ1031095 (study PRJEB33719, sample SAMN04261275) | wastewater metagenome | biome: rural village; feature: human; material: feces | host: Homo sapiens | place: El Salvador | collected 2013-01-07 ... | reverse complement strand
TTCTTGTACTACTTTATCTGTCTTATGTAAATCTTTTCAAAGAACTCTTTCTTTACTGCCTTCTTCAAACTCTTTCGTTTCTCGTTTAGCTTGAGATATCGTTCGTTCTCGAAAGCGGATGCAAAGGTATGGCTTTTTTCCGTATCTCCAAAACTTTTGAGCAAAAAAGTTGAGAAAATACGTACTTTTAGGGCCGAAATTGATTTTGGTCAACTGAAAGCTGTGTTCAAAAACAGCAATACATTAATTATATATAGTTGAAAGAGGATAGTTGACGGTTGGGAGTTGAGAGTTTGGTATCATCATAGTGGCGGGATTATTACTGAATGAACACGCAAAAAGCATAATAAAAAAGCGAAAGCGCCGCTATCATAAACGATAATGACGCTTTCGCTTTTTCTATTTATTCAGATTGACTTTCTATTTAATCAGCCTTACCTTTCCCTTCAGGGGTGCCTTGGCTTCTTTAGGATATGTGCGTGAGAGGATGGACCATTCGGCATTTTCGATGTGGGTGTGGAATGCGGCGCGTGTTACGGTTGTGCCGTTGGCGTCGGTCACTCCAAGAACCACTACGTACCATCCACGCTCTTTCTGTGTGAAGTTTCGTGAGAAGTCGAGCTTGCCGTCAGCGTTTATATCAGCGGTCACGTCTTTTGCCTCTGTCGCAGCAGCCACCTCTTCCGGCCATGCCTCGTAAGGATTCTCGTAGTTTTTGTTCTTCACAATCTCGTTGAGGGCGTCGTCCCAATCGTTCTCCTTCATGACGAGGATGGACGCCTTGTCAATCTTGGATGCCTTTGTCTTCACATTATAGGTGACATTAAGACTGCCGTCCACGCACGAATAATCGGTTAGATCCACCTCGGCACAGTCGTTGGCGGCAACCGGCTTGATGTGTACATTCTCCACTTCTGCCTTCACCCAGTCGCCGTTGGCGTCCACTCCGAGCACGTAAAACGAATAGTCGTCCTCGCTTTCTACGTTCCATCCCTTGTCTTCGTCGGTCAGCTCGTTCCACTGGTCGGCGGTGAAGTCGGAGCCTTGCGTGAACATAAGCCACTCGTAACCGAAGACACTTATGAACTCGTCAATACTGCGCGACGTGCCTATAACCATGTGCAGCGTCTTGATTTGCTTGCCAGGAATGACGGAGAAGAGCGCGTGTCCGTCTGCGTCAAGTCCCTTATACTCCACATCGAGCGTAGCAGAACTCTGTCCCGGTTCGGGTGTGGTGATTTTCTGATAGCTCATCTGTGTGCCGAGACTGTACTTGCCATCGTTTTCTATAAGGTCGCACGCCACGAGATAATAGCCGAGTCCGCCACCTACGTACTGCGTCTCGCCTGATGCGTTCTTCACACCGTCCATCATATTGAACGTCTTCGTGCCGATGGCTCCCTTGCCGTATCCGGCAGACATGAGCGTCACGAAAGCGGCATTGAGCTCGGCATCGGTCATCGTGGAGAGATCCTTGCCCTGATACTGCATCAAGTAGAAGCTCATGAACGCCTCACTCAGCACCATGTGATAATACGGTTGATCCTGCGTCTTCGTGGTGACGGTATACTTGATGGAGTTTTTCGTAGTCTTCACGTCCGTTATCTCTGCTTTCGCCTGCTCCCTTACTCCCTCGGGGCGTCCGAAGGAAAGATAGTCGTCCGGACCGAGATCGACGGTCTCAACTTTCTGTTCTCCCTTATTAAGGTAAACGGTCTGCTGCGCCATCGACGGCATTGCGAATGATGCGGCAGCAAGTGTCAATATAGAAAATAATGATATCTTCATCGTATGGTTCTCCTATATATATAATATGTTTAGAGTTGTGCGGCGTTGCCCTCGAAGTGGCCCATAATGCTACCGCTATATTTCTTTGCACTAAAGACGGTGAAGTCGAGATTTATCTTACCGCCATCAACAGTCAGCTTGGCATTGCCGCCAAGTGCTACGGCTGCTGTGCCTGACGTTGTGCTCTGGCAGTACTTCGTGCCTTCATATGTGATGGATATCATCGCATTCTCGCTGGTACCAGAGAATCCGTGAACCATATCGTCATTAGCGAAACCATCAGGAACCGTCACGACGATGTCGGCAGCAAGAACGTCCGTAGCTGTCATGGCGTCACTCTTCGTAGAGAGATAGATGGTGTATAAGCCATCGGAATGTTTGATTGCAGCACCCTTCAGAGTGACGGGAGCAGCTCCTGCCACCGAGAATTCGTTAGGCAGACTGAGGTCGTAAGGAGCGGGCTCGCCATTATAGCGTACCTGCAGCTGGCGGTCGGCAGTTCTTCCCATACCTTCCACGTCGATGGTAATGTCATACGTGCCGTCGGCGTTCTTGAGAACCGACACGGAGCCTGTAGCGTTACCTGTCTTTCCGTTGGAAATGCTGATGGTCTGCGGATTGTTTACGTCTGTAGCATTGTCAACGAAGGTCAGTTCATACTCCTTCTGTCCGTTGATGTCAATCTCGCTGCCGTCCATATTGCTTTCGGGTACGAAGAGACGTACATAATAATAGCAGTTCTCCAGGTCGTTGGCGCGGTCGATGTTGCCCGGTGTAAGATAGAACGCTGTGCCGTCAGCCACCTTCTCGGCGAACGCTGCACGCATTTCCATGCGCTTTCCGTCGACAGTGAAGTGGTACGGGCTCTGGGCTATATCCGTGAAACCGCCCTTATACTGTCCTAAGAAAGCCTGTCCGCCGTCAATCGGGAGGCAGTCAAAATTGACAGACAGCTGTCCGTCCTCCATGGATATGTTAGCCGTTCCGTCAGCAAAATAGTCAGACCAGTCGTCCGTGGAGAACATCACCGGCTCATAATTGTCGTCATTCGTAAACTTATCCATGTCGAGATACATGACCTGAAGGAAATCATTGTCTGTGTAATCATCGGCAAACTTACTCAGATGGACATTCTTTCCGAGCAATCCGGTGGTAACCGCCACCTGAAGGTAACTGCCTTCAGCAATCTGCTCCACAGTGGTGAGCCCTGCTGTCGGAGAGAGATAGATGTAAGCATACGATCCTTTGTAAGTGACCACCGCCGACTTCATCTCTACGGTTTCGTCACCTATGCGGACACAATTGCCCGTAAGCACGGTCTTGTGAAGGAACGTGATGTTGTCTACATCTTTACCTATTTCGTAGGCGGAAACGATGCGTCCGTCTTTCACGACAAACACGCTGTCTGGTGCTGTCGCTGCCATTGCTTGCACGGTGGTGCCGAGAAGCATGGAAAGAAGAAAGAAGAATATTTTCCTCATATATCAAGTATTAGGTTACCAATACTACAAAGGTAGCCTATTTGAAGATATTGGCAAAATAAAACAATTGTTTTTTCAGAAAGTAAGCAAACAAAAAAAGGCAGCTGGAAGGGGATTGTTCTCCTTCGAGCTGTCTTTTTTCTTATTTATGCTGATTATGTGTATCTTACAGGTTGTGCTCTGCGAGCCAGCGCTCTGCCTCAAGAGCAGCCTTACATCCAGATCCTGCGGCTACGATGGCCTGGCGGTATGTGGGGTCGGCACAGTCACCGGCAGCGAATACGCCGTCAACGTTGGTGCGGGGCGAACCGTCCTGAGTCTTGATGTAGCCAGTCTCGTCACACTCAACGGCAGGACGGAATACGTCTGTGTTGGGCTTGTGACCGATGGCGAGGAAGAAGCCGTCGATGGCGATGTCGTAATGCTCCTCGTCAGCCTCACCCTTGCGCTTAACGACGTGAGCACCCTCTACGCCGTCCTCACCGAAGAGACCCTCGGTATTGTGCTCATAGAGAATCTCAATCTTCTCGTTGTCCTCCACGCGCTTCTTCATAACGTCTGAAGCACGGAGATACGGCTTGCGCACAATCATGTATACCTTCTTGCAAAGGCCAGCGAGATAGAGAGCCTCCTCACATGCTGTGTCGCCGCCACCTACCACAGCCACTGTGCGCTTGCGATAGAAGAAGCCGTCACACGTTGCACATGCGCTTACTCCCTGTCCGTTGTATTTCTTTTCGTCGTCAAGTCCGAGATACTTGGCGCTGGCACCTGTTGCGATAATCACGGTGTCTGCCTCAATCTCCACACCCGTATCGGTGGTAAGCACGTAAGGCTTCTTTGAGAAGTCAGCCTTGGCGATGCTTCCCTCACGCATATCCACACCGAAGCGCTCTGCCTGCTTGCGGAGGTCGGCCATCATCTGATTGCCCTCTACGCCTTCGGGATAGCCCGGGAAGTTCTCTACGATAGTTGTCTGTGTGAGCTGTCCTCCAGTCTGAATGCCGCAGTACTCCACGGGACTGAGGTTTGCTCTTCCTGCATAGATGGCTGCTGTGTAGCCAGCAGGACCGCTACCGACGATAAGGCAGCGTACGTGTTCTCTGTTTTCCATTGTTGGTCTGTTTTTTATAGTAGTTCTTCTATTTGCTTTGCTATGTTGCTGATGCTCTCAGTCGGCTCGAAGCGTGCGATTACCTGACCGCGCTTGTTGACGAGGAACTTTGTGAAGTTCCACTTGATGTCGCTTGTCTCCTTATAGTCAGGTGTCTCCTTTGAGAGAATCTCTTCCAGCACGGGTGTGAGTTCGTGTTCGGGATTGAATCCTGCGAATGTCTTCTGCTCCTTGAGGAAGACATAGAGCGGTTCGGCGTCGGCACCGTTCACCTTCACCTTCTTGAAGCGCGGAAACTCCGTACCGTAGTTCAGCTTGCAGAACTGGTGGATTGACTCGTCCGTGCCGGGAGCCTGCGCTCCGAACTGATTGCACGGAAAGTCGAGCACCTCAAATCCCTGTGCATGGTATTTCTCGTAGAGCTTCTCCAGCTCTTCATACTGTGGTGTGAATCCGCACTTTGTGGCTGTGTTGACAATGAGCAGCACCTCGTTGGCATACTCCTTCAGGGAGACGTTCTTCCCTTTTCTGTCTTTTACAGAGAAATCGTATACAGTTCTCATTTTTCTCCTTTTCTATTTTTTTGTTGTTCGGTTTTCTTTTTACCTTATATTATGAGATACAAAATTAGGCAAAAATATTGAGAAACAAGAATCTGACGTCAATATAAACTTACGTTTTTTGTTCGTTTAAATTCCGAAATAGGGAAATCCCTACTCTGTAATATGGAAAAAATATTGTTTATTATGTTATGTTTTGATAAATTTGCAACGTGAAAGTAAAGAACAAGAATAAGTGAAAAATAAAAAAAAACAGAATATTATGAAACGCATTTACTATTTCCTTACACTCGCCGTGATGGTGCTTGCACCTCTGGCAATGACAAGTTGTGACGACCCGTATTACGACGACTGGTGGTATGACGACCCGGACGAGTGGTATGACCGTCCTTACGACAACGGTTCTGACGACCTCGTAGCTATGGCGCAGATGCTGAACGGTTCGTGGACGGGTGAGCTGACAAACGAATATACGGGCGAGGACGGCAACCGCTATCAGACCAATATGTACGTGGACTTCAGCTTCATACAGTATACAGCCAACTCTAACAACGGCAACGGCTTCGAGACGGACTATGTTCCAAAGACTGACAAGTACGGCAAGCCGCTGCGCGACGATGACGGCAACGTACTCTACGACTCGCAGACTCTGCAGTTTAAGTGGTATATCGACCCAAGGACGTACAACATCTACGTGGAATACGCCAGCGGCATGCGCTATGTGCTCGACTCTCGCGGCAACAGCCAGACTTCAGGCTTCTCACTTAGCAACAATGACTTCAGCGGCGTGATGGAGGGTGTGAACAACGACGAATACGTATTCTTCGACTGTGAGCGCGTGACAAAGGCCCTCGCTCCTAACAAGAACAACAGCACGACAACAAGCACTCGCTCGTTCGGTTCGGCTAAGGAACAGAAGAGGGTGAAGAGCGAAGCTCCTTTAAAATTACGAGTTAGGAACTGAATATAAAAGTTGAGAGTTGTAAAAAGTTGAGAGTTGAAAGTTGTCTCAACCCTCAACTTTCAACTCTCAACTTGTTTTACTTGTCCAGGAGGAACGGTCGATTGTTACGGTTCTCCCATTTCCATGTAAATGTCTCGCCGAAGCGATTTATGAATATCACCTTTATGTAACGATATTTCTTTGATGAGGGACGGGCGCGGAAGAGGTGGCCTGTCTTGGCGAGCTGGTGCTTTCTTGGCTTTGTCCTGAGGAAAGCCTCATCATTGTCTACAAAGCGCTGCATCAGTCCCTTATACTTTCCGTCCTCATACCATACCACACGGCAGTGAGGATCCCACTCCCATACGTTGGCTACGATAAAGTCTTTCTGCGTGCGGAACTCTCCCGGCTTATACACACGCATCTGAACATCCGACTTGCTGTTGGCGGAGCGATACTTCCAACGAAGTTTCTTGCCGTCCACTGTCACCACCATATATCCGTTCGGCGAACCGTCACGGCAGATGTTTGACGTCCACCATGCTCCGCAAGCCGAACCTATGTTGTGCTGATAAAGACGCGGCGACACCTCCACGTTCTCGAAGAAGTGGGTGTGTCCGGCGAAGACATGGGCATCGTAGGGGGCGAGGATTTCCTCCAGACGCTTGGCGTTAAGGATGTTGTCGATGGGTTCCATGGCGTTCCATCCCGGCGCGTGCATGTTAAGGATGACAAGGCGGTCCTTCGGCACGTAGCTAAGGTCGCGCTCCAGCCAGCGCAGGTCTTCGTCCGTTATCTCCTCCTCGTAATGGCAACCTCCGCGATAATTGATGCTCTTGATGGTCACTACGTGGGCGTTGCCTATGTTAAACGAATAGTTGACCGGACCGAAATAGCGTCCGAACATCTGCTCGGCGTAACGCTCGGCACCGACTGACGAATTGTGAAGGTCGGCATAAGCCTTCTCGAAGTCATGATTGCCGATGCACTGGAAGAAGGTCATGCGGTGGTTCTTGATGCTTTCCACGTACTGCGGATAGATGTTCATATTGTCAAACACTACGTCGCCGAGCGTCATTCCCACCACGTCGCCCGTCTTGCGCAGCTGCAAGGCAGTGCGGAGAATGGAAGGCATGGTCTCGTTGCGCCAGCGTTTCATGTCGTGGGCATTGAGAATCTGCGGGTCGCTGATGGCTATGTAATGGAAACGGTCAGACACAGAGTCGCGTCGCTGGAGGCGGAAAGTGTTGCCGTTGCGATTGGCTACAGCCTCTCCGACGGGGATGTAATAGCCCGAAGCTATGCCGTCCTTCTCTGGCAGACGATACTCTCGCGGCGTGGAGATGGAGACAAACTTGCTGACCGTGGTGTCGGTGGAAAGCTGCCATGCGCCGCGTCGGTCTGTCTTGCAGAACTCACGTCCGTTGTTTACCACTACTCCGGCGATGCCTTTGCCTTCCTCGTCCACGACAACGCCCTTCAACATCAGAGGTCGGTCAGCCGGCTTACCGCTCACCAGACCCACAAACAACAATAGCCCCATGAAGACTCTAAAGCTCATACGCAATATCTTTTTGGTCTTCACAAAGGTATGATTCTGTCTTTTCATAATCATTACCATATCATTAATATATATAGAAGCTGAAAGGTTCAGCCACATTTAATATTGCAAAGTTAGCCCAAATAAACATAAATAGCTAATTTTGCAACTCCAATTAATATATATTTAAAAACAAATAAGCAATGATTATACTCCTTACTGTCGCCGTCTACTTCGCGGCACTCATGTTGTTCAGCCGCCTTACGGCAAGCCGCGGCGCTGACAACGAGACGTTCTTCCGTGCCAACCGTCGTTCGCCATGGTATATGGTGGCGTTCGGAATGGTGGGCGCTTCCATATCGGGCATCACCTTCGTCAGCGTTCCGGGCATGGTGATGCGCACGGACATGACCTACATCCAGACGTGCATCGGATTTATTCTCGGCTACTTCACCATAGCTTTCGTGCTGCTGCCCGTCTATTACAAGCTGAATCTGACCACCATCTATTCATACCTGAAGGAACGGTTAGGCATGCGCTCCTACAAGACGGGAGCGTGGTTTTTCCTTATATCGAAGATGACGGGAGCGGCGGTGAGGTTCTATGTGGTGTGCATAATACTGCAGAGCTTCGTAATGGACGAAGCCGGCATCCCATTCCCTGTCACCGTAGTGGGAATGACGTTGCTGATTTGGCTTTACACAAGACGCGGTGGCATAAAGACATTGGTGTGGACTGACTCGTTCCAGACCACGTGTATGTTTGCTGCGCTCATCCTTATAACCTATAATGTGATAACGCAACTGGGACTCAGCGTGCCTGAGGCATTGCGTGCCATTGCCGCAGACAGCCACAGCCGTATGTTCGTCATGGACGACTGGGTGTCTACGCAGAACTTCTGGAAGCAGATTCTCAGCGGTGCGTTCATCGCCATAGTGATGACCGGTCTGGACCAGGACATGATGCAGAAGAACCTTACGTGCAAGTCGTTGCGTGAGGCTCAGAAGGACGTATGCACGTACGGCTTCGCTTTCGTTCCTGCCAATCTGCTGTTTATGGCGCTCGGCGTGCTGCTTATGATGCTTGCCGGGAAAGAGGGAGTGGCGCTGCCCGCAAGCGGCGACGAGCTTCTGCCGATGTTTGCGGCTACGGGAAGTCTGGGTACGGTGGTGACGGTGTTGTTCACGATAGGCATTGTGGCAGCGTCGTTCTCAAGTGCCGACTCTGCCCTTACAGCCCTTACCACCAGCTTCTGTGTGGACGTATGCGAGCGACCGAAGGACGAGCGTCTGCGCAGGAAGGTGCACATTGGCATGGCTGTCGTCTTCGTGCTGTTCATCCTTATCTTTAAGGTGCTGAACAGCACGAGCGTCATTGACGCCATATACGTGATGTGCTCCTACACTTACGGTCCGCTGCTGGGTCTCTTCGCCTATGGTCTGCTGACACGACGCGCCACTAACGACCGCATCGTGCCTTACATAGCCATTGCCTCTCCCCTCCTCTGCTTCGCTCTCGACACGGCATCAAAGGAATGGTTGGGCTATAAGTTCGGCTACGAACTGCTGATGATCAACGGCTTGCTGACATTCATCGGACTGTTTATTTCAAGTCAGCCCAGCTCGAAGCATTAAATGTCTTCTCCACCTGCTTCTCGATGTCGTCGGGAAGGTTGCAGAAGAAGTCGATGCCGGTGAGCTGTTCCAGTTTATCTATGGACATGCAATGAGAGAGAAGAGTCTCTTCGGTGCGCCATGCCTTGGTCTGGTCGCTCCAGAATCCTACGGCGGCATAGCCGAACTGACTCTTGCGAAGGATGGCCATGAAGAAATATTTGGGCACGATCATCTTGCCGTTGATGCGGGTGATGATGTTCTTCTCGTCGTCGATGGTTCCTCCCTTACACACGAAGATGGTGTCCGTATAAGAGAGATTCTTAGCCCATTTCTGTAGTTGGCTCTCCATTCTTACCCACAGTCCGCGGTTGGACGTTCCATCCTGATATCCGTTAAACTCATGATATTGCGGCTGCATGTTCGACATATAGAAGGTCTGCTCATTGGCTTCGTATGAGAATGTGCGGTCTGCGCTCGGACAGATATGGCCACGGTCGTAGCCGGGGAAATATCTGAACTCTGACCAATACTCTGAAGGCGACAACGCCGGATCGAAGGTGAAGTCAGCCACACGCGAGTAATTGCCCTTGAATCCCTTGTGGAGCTGATAGCACGACCAGCGCTGCGACTTCTTGTTACAGTCCCATTCGGTGGCGAAATTGATGGCTTCAGAATCGTACGACGTATTGGAAAGGCGATGCACGATAAGCTTCTGCTTGCCCGTCTTCTTCAGAGCCGGAAACTCAAGACGCCTTACAGCGCGTTCTGACGTTACGGTATTGGCATTCTTATTTTCGGAAGACGAAGAGTTGTCGTTGCCTATATACTGAGCATCGTCGTCACCACAGCCCACAAGAGCCATAGTGAAGCACGCCACAACGGAGAGGGCAAGAAGCCTGAACAGTTGTTTTGGATAAAGATTCATTATAATCAAATAGATTGGAATTATATTAATGGATTGTAATTGAGAAAGAACTATAGGTATGAAAAAAAAAGAAAGTGTGTTCCAAACGTATATGCAACTACGCTTAGAACACACTTTCGATGTGCATAGTCAAAGAAACAGGCTTTCGCCTATTCTATAGAAATATATGTTTATTCTATTTCCTATTTCCTTACTTGCGAACCTTTGCGTAACGGCTCATGAACTTGTCTACGCGACCAGCGGTATCGACGAGCTTGCTCTTACCTGTGTAGAACGGGTGAGAGGTGCTTGAGATTTCGACTTTAACTACTGGGTAAGTTTCGCCTTCAAACTCTACTGTCTCTGATGTCTTGCATGTAGACTTTGTAAGGAACATATCGCCGTTGGACATATCCTTGAATACGACGGGGCGATAGTTTTCTGGATGAATTCCCTTCTTCATTTTGATTAAATTGTTATATTATTAAATTGATAATGTCGCTTTATAACTTTCAGCGGCTGCAAAGGTAGTGATTTTATCCGAACTACACAAATAATATCATAAATATTTGTTTCCCTTGCAGCCACTAAGTCAATGCGTTAGCTTTCTGCGGCAGATTTACTTGGCGTAAACAATCTTTACAGACTTGAAGCGGAACTGTACGCCGCCACCCTTCTCCTCGGTGTATACGTTCTTGTATGTGGCAGTGTTGCCAGAGAAAGTGAGCGTGGCTGTCTTGTTGCCTACATTCTGTGCACCGTCGCAAGTGAAGACAATCTTGGCAATCTTACTCTTGCCTGTAACGGTAAATCCGTTGTTCTTGTATACACGGATGGCCTGATACTTCTTGAAGTATGTGGGCTTGTTTTTCTCGCCACCATCCTCAAACTCAATCTTTGTTCCGTCTGAAAGAGTGATGGTAGTAATAGGTGTGCCAGCAGCCTCGTCGCCTTCAAGGTTCATGTCTTCCACGCTTACCTCAATGCTGCTGCCCTCGGCTACACCAGAATTCATCATTGTGACGATGCCGTTAGTGGTGTCGAGAGTAAGACCCTCGCCCACCTCCGGGGTGTCAGGAGTCTCTGTGCCACCGCCGTTGCTCTTAAGGCTTACGAGATAAGTCTCGCCCTGAACGGTCTCAGGAGTGTTGCCCATATAGTTGGTGAGCGAACCGCATACCACAACCTCGTCGCCAACTGCCACGTTGGGCTTGTCCTCTGTCCACTTCTCGTTGCCAAGATAGAGAGTGCGGAACACGAGGAACTGGCCTTCTGCCTTGCCGTCGTCAGAGATATAGAAAGAAGCGTTGCCGTACTGTGCGCTGAAAGCCTCCTTTACAGAAACCACCTTACCCTTGATGTAGTACTGCTTGTCTGTCTTGGCGCCAGAAGCGAGCTTGCTTGCCATCTGGTTGGCTGCCACGCTGTTGAACGGATCGTCCTTTGTACCTGTGCCCTTAGGTGTGCCGGTTATGTCCGAACCTCCGCCGGTCTCCGTGCCAGGCTTTGCACCGAACTCCTTATCGCCGAGCTTAGCCCAAACCACAGCCTTCAGACCGGTCTTGCCAAAGTAAGCTTCAATGTTACCGCAGAGAACCACCTCCTGCTTGAGGTTTGCAGGATTGTCCTTAAGGTTGATGGCATCACGCACAGCGCCTACCGGAAGCTGCACCGGCATTACATTGTCTACAGATGTCTCGTCAGGAGAAGCTGCAATGAGCACGTTGCTGGTTGCCTCGCAACCCTCAGCTGTGAACTTAGCCTCGTCCATAGCCTTGCCGGGAACGAAGCCTACGATGTAAGCCTTAACGTAGACGTTGCTGCCTGTTGCGCCAGAGCCCTTGATATCTTCTACTGTATAAGGATTCTCCGCTGTACCGTTTCCAGCCATTTCTGATGAACCGCCGCCGTTGCCGCCGTTGGGGATGTCATAAGGAGCGGGAACGTCCTCGCAGCTTGTGAAAGTGAATGCTGTCATAAGAGCGACAAGCATTGTATAAAGAATCTTTTTCATATTGTCTTTAATGTTTATTTGGGGATTATCTTTTTGTTTGTCTTATATATTATATAATGTATAGGCTCTGTTACTTCACTGCCTCAATGTCCTTGCTGCTGCGGAGCACCAGCTGTACGGTATTGCCGTAGCTGCTTGTAAGGCTGGTCTTGTAGCAAGTAAGGATGCCGGTGACGTTCACCTTGCCTGAAGGCACCGTCTCAGCGGCAAAGTCGGCGTAGCAACTTGTGCGCACACCTATCTGCTTCTTCTGTCCGGTGAATCCCTTGAAGTAGCGTGTAACGCCGTAACCGGTGGTGTAACCCTCCGACTCGGGAGCGAATGTCTTGCCAGGCTCGTTGAATTCCACGTTCTTCAGAGTAACAAGACGACCTGCGAGAGCGTAGGCATTGGCCTCAACATTGAGGTCGGAAGCCTTCTCTACGACGATGGGAGTGACCTTCGAGGGGTCAGCCTTACCTATCGCCTTGAAGCGCGACTGCCATTCGTTGCGGTTCATACGGCTCGGATAAGTCTGGTTCTTCTCGAAGTTGGTGTAGGGAATGCCAATCTGCGGCTGTGTGCGATACGTGCCGTAATAGAGTCCGCCTACGTTAACAAGAATCTCCTGACCAACGGCAAGCTGTCCGAACATACCACCCTGAGCCACACAGATGATCATACCTGCCGTGCCGTCGTCGATGGTAACCTGATTATAGAGGTTGCCCTCCATGTCGTTGCCTGTCACGACGCCCTTTATCTGCACGCCGTCAGCGATGCGCACCGTGTCGTTCACCTTGTCTTTCTGCTTTGCTCCATACTCGTCAATGAGCGACTTAATGGAAACGACGTTGGTCTCCTGCAACTGGCTGTTGCCGAAAGGAGAAGTCTCGCCAGTCGGGTCGCTCCAGTCTTCGTTCATACATGATGCCGCGCCGAAAGAGATGACGAGCGCCATGATGACAAGTTTCAGATATTTAATACTTTTCATTTTCTTGAAGTGTGGGTTTAGAATTTATACGTTATGTTGAGCATGCCGTTAGTGCCGTAAGCATAGAACTTATACGGATTCTTTGCGAACGAGTAAGCACGCTTCTTCACGCTGCTCTGCTCAGGATTGTCAACGCTGGCTCCGCTGTAGTCGCTTCGGCTCTGCTCGAAGCCGCCTGTAACGATGTTGCGGTTGTTGAGTACGTTGGTGACCATGAGGTTGATGGAGAGCGATCCGTGCTTCAGATAGATGCTTCTGCCGATGGATGCGTCGAGCATGAATCCGCCCTTGCCCTTAGCCTGCTTGAGAGCGCTGGGAAGAATCTCGCCGGTAACGTCGTTGATGGTGGGTTCGCCATACTGCGACATCACCTTGTTGCGTGCCTCGACAGCCGACTTGAAGCGGTAGCTGGGCGAGTAGCTCAGATAGATGCGGTCATAGTAGTTGCCGTTGAGGTCGATAAACCATCCGCCCTGATGATAGCTGAGTCCGAGGCTTGCCGCTGTGAGCGGTGTGCCGGCGTCACGCATGCCTTTGTTATACACCTCGTCGTAGTTGTTGCCGGTCTGATCGCTACCGAGCAACTGCGAGTCTACTGACTTCATGTAGCAGAGCTTCGAGTTGTTGATGATCTTGGCGTCGCTGATGGTTCCGAGAAGCTTCACGTCGAAGAAGCTCGTAACCTTGAACTTAAATCCAGCCTCAACACCGTAATACTCCTTGTTCATGTCCGTGAGCGATACGTATGTGAATGAATTTACGTCGTCGTTATAGAAGTTCTGCCAGTCGGTCACGTTGGTAAGGCGTGAGTAATAGCCGCTGATGTTGAAGTGCAACCAAGAATTGTCGAACTGATAACCCAGCTCAGAGCTGAAAACGCGCTCGTTCTTAAGACCAGAAACGAAGTCGTTGTTGACCTCAGGAGCCACGAAAGACTTGGAAGCCTCCGGTGCGCGATACTCGTAAGCAGCACCCAATGAGAGCGTATTGCCGCGACCGAGAGAGATGGTGGAAGCAAACTTCACGCCACCGTCAAGAAACTGTGCGTGGTGGCTCTTGCCGTACGAGTTGTTCGGAGCCAGACCGTTGCGCATCTTGCCGTCGCGCTGCATAGATGTATAGCCGAGCTTTGCGGCGATGGTGTAGTTGAGCGGTCCGAAATTCTGTGAGTATGATGTCCATACCTTTGCCTTGTTTACGATCAGACGATAGTCAAAGCCGAAGCGGTCGCCCTCGCCCACAACGGCATTGCGGTTGTTGAGGTCGTACTGTGCCTGGTCAGAGTCGGCAGTATACTTGTCAGAGATGACGTAAGTATTGATGTTGTGGAAGGTGTTGGCACCGAGCAGATCCTCTATTGTCTGGTAGTGGCTGCCGTTGTTTGTAGCAGCCATCACGCCGAGGTTTATCTGCTTGTTCTTGTCAATCTGGTGATTGAGCGTAGACGCAAGCGAGATGGTGAGGTTGTCACTATGCTTTGCCTGGAGGTAGTACATGGCGTCCTTGCCGGCAAGGTTGGCGTTCTTGTTGGCATAGTAGAGGCGGTCCCAGTTGATCTGGCGGTTAGCCTTCGAAGCCTGCCAGTAGTTGTATGTATACTGCCAGTCGGCGAAAGCCTGGTCTGTACGGTAAGCCTTGTCGTTCTCATACCACACATCGAAGTAGCTGCTGGGCAGATTCTTCCAGTAGTTAGGCTGCGGGTTGTCCGAGTTGTTATAGTTGAGCTTCGTGCCCTTATACATCGAGTAGCGTCCGAGCACTGATGTTGTAAGCTTCGTGTCGTCAGAGATTTTCCAGTCCCATGTGAAGATGGCAGACGGGGCAAAGTCGTTCACGACGCGCGAGTTGCGCTTCTTGCCGTTCTGATAACCCCAATAAGGGTTATAGTTTCTGTCATTAGCCAGCCAGTAAACCTCATCCGTACCAGGTCCCTGCGCAGAGCGTTCCGTTGGGTTGCCCCATGTGGAGAGAGTCAGGCTGTGACGTCCTCCGCACAGCACCTTCTGCAGTCCGAGGAAGTAAGAGAACGAGTTGTAGAATGTTCCCTCCACGTATCCGCGGTTTGCCCAGCGATAGCTAACGCCGCCGGTGAAAGCCCATCCCTTCTCGGACAGACCTGTGCTGTACGTATACATTCCGCGCAGCGTGTAGTTGCGGTTGGCGCCGCTAAGCGTCAGGCGCTGTCCCACAGGCATTGCCGACGGGCGGAAGTTATAGTTATTGGCACCTCCCATGCCCGAGATGGCAAAGTTGTTCTGCTCGAAAGGCAGTGCGAACTCCACGTTACGTGTCATATTGTTCAGTCCGCCCACCTGTGAGTAGCGGAACTGTCCTGACTCCATGTCATTGAGCGAGAGTCCGTTTACGTATACATCATTATACTTCTGGTCGAAGGCACGATAGCGGAATCGCACCGGCGAGAACAGATAGCCCACTCCACTGGCGTAGATGTTGCTGTTGGAGCTGACGATGGTCACGTTCTGCGACATGTCGTCATCCTCACCCAGCTGCGCCTCCGTGAAAGTGATGGCAGCTTCCGTGCTTATCGTGTTCATACTGAGCGAGTCAGTCTGAGCGTAAGCAGCCGGAACGCAGCACATTGCAAGCACTGCAAGATTTAGCTTTTTTTGCATGTATGTAATTAATTAGTTTTGATATATATCTTACTTAAACCAATAAAAGAACACGGACAGCTCCATGTTCTTTCATGTATGTTGTTAAAGTTTTTCGATTTTATTGATTTCCTTTGCAAAGTAAAGAAAAAAAATCGGTAAATGAAAGCTTTTGATTATATATTTAGCTTGTATAATTCATAGGGGCTTTATTTGTCCCCTCTCAGCATACATAGCTACTCCTATAGGGGTGCAGAGCAGTTACTAAAAAAAAGCCGAATTCATTAAGCATCATGGATATTCTCTATCCATTCCCTGAATCCCCGGCTTCTATCTCTGCTCACAATTATATTGCAATCATCACAACCTTTCAAGCTAACTCTCATTTTTGAGAGAAACGATGTATAGATATTCTTGATAGCTTTGAAATTTATTATATACTGACGATTGACTCGGAAAAAGCCCGCAGGGTCCAGACAGCTTTCCAATTGCTGCATTGTATACGACAAATTATATTTCTTGCCACTAAAGTCACAAGCCACCACACCATTATCTTCTTTCAAGAAGTATGCTATATTATAAGTCTCCAACATATACAGCTCGTCTCTGAAATTTAAAAGAAAACGCCTTTTATACGGACCAACTCTCTCGTTCGCCAAACGGAGCATCAGATCCTTATGTTGATTATACTTACTTCCACTGCATCTTTCAAATCTATCTAACGTATCCTCCAATTCATCTATATCTATAGGTTTGAGCAGATAATCTATTCCATTGTTCTTGAAAGCCTTAAGAGCATAATTATCATACGCAGTCGTAAACACCACGAAAGAATTAGGAACACACCTGCTAAAAGCATCAAAGACAGTACCGCCATCTATTTTAATGTCAGCAAAGATCAAGTCAAAATCATTCTCCTTGGTCAACAAGTCAACAACACCAGCAACACTACTTACAGGTCCACACACTTCGACATCACTTTTCAGCTTAAGAATCATACTCTTAAGATACATCGCAGAAATAGGTTCGTCCTCAATTATCAGATATTTCTTACTCATAATTTCTTTCGTTTTATAATAGGTAGCATAATTTCATAGAAACTCGCATCAGCCTTGACGACAGGTTCACATTCGCATATCAGATTATATCTGTCAAATAAGTTTTTCAAACCTATTCCACAAGAATCCGCCTCCACAATATCATCCTTTGACTGAATGCGATTGTTCTTGAGAACCAACATGTCATCTTTTCTCTTTATTGCCAGATAAAGCTTGCTGCTATCTCTTACGTGATTATGCTTTACTGCGTTCTCGATAGTCAACTGCAAAGCGCATGGCAATATATACTCGTCATCAAGGACACTCATTCTTTCAATCTCCAAACAAATGCTGTTACCGAAACGGACATTCAACAAACCTACATAATCCCTTGCCATATCCAAAGCATTGTCTATAGAGATCAAATCATTATCCATATTGGACAAGACTACACGATAAAACCTTGCTAATTTGGTAGAAAACTTCAATGCAAGCTCTTGATTTGTAGAAATCAAGCCATTAAGAACGTTAAAACTATTGAAGATAAAATGAGGATTCAACTGCATGCTCAACAATTTCTTTTGCAGCTCCACTCTTGCTTTCTCCTTTTCATCTATAATCCTCGAATACTCTATCAGCAACATCACAAACGACAAGATACACGATACAAAGCAAAAGAAATAAGCATTTCCCAAGAAATCCTCATCCGGTAATTCAGAATCCATCACATTCAAGACAAACTCACAAAGAACAGCCAATACTACATTTATAGATAATAACAGAAATCCAGAATACACCAAATTCCGATAGCTTACACTATTACGTCTTCGAAATTTATTATTGAATATAATATTTTTGGAGGTAATATTTATCGAAGCAAAAACAACACAATAGAAAAGGTCTATCAAAAAATTAAGAAGAAACGTATCCATTGAAGTTGTAAGAAGATTATAGAAATTATCAAAATCTATAATCATCCAAATTATGTCATAAAAAAAGAATATGAAGAGAGTGAACAACGTCAACTCGACAAGTAATGATTTATATCTTTTCTTCAAAACCATAATACAACCTTTTGTATTGTTTTTATACTGGGAAAGGAAGAGCATGATATTCGTATATCAAACCCTTCCTTTAAACTACTCTTTAGCTTTAATCTTTAAAATAAGTAAGACAGACCGATTGACAGCATATTATTTTTGCCGTTCGCATAATCAGCTTTATAAGTATCGGTCAGTCCCCAATTATATCTGACATTCAATTGATAATGCTTAAAGAGTTCCGCTCCTAACGCAACTCCCAGTCCGCATTGCACGCGTTGCATAGTCTTGCCATACAGATTATCAGACTCTTCTGTTTTTTTGTTAGCACTACCATCCACCCATGACTTTTCCTTACACTTTGCCGAAAGTCCGAACTGCAAATAAGGACCGGCAGCGGCGTGCAGAGAAACAGCATCAGTCAATCGCATGCGATATCCAACGTTAACTGGTACGGTAATATTATATGTGGAATAATCATATTTGCTCGAAGTCTTTGAATCCATCATATAATAAGTTTCTGATTTCCAGTTAGAATTATTAAAGAGCAAAGAAGCATCGACAAACAATCCCGCATTATCCTTGTTAAAGTTCATCTCTCCCGTAACGCCTGCTTCCACGCCCCATCCAGAACGGGCGTCATCGGTCGGGCTTGTATACAACGCCCTAACAGTAGGGCCCACACGGAAAGACTGGGCATTAACCATAGTAGATGCCAACAGGACGAATGATAATAATAATAGTCTCATATCTTTTTCAAATTATATAATCGTTATATTCTTAAAACTTGCATTACCTGATTCTCCTGGATTTTGAATGGCACTCGACTTAAAGTTCTTCACCGTTGCATCAAACGTATTTCCACCCAGCAATCGTATTGGAAGCACAGAACAGTAATAATATCCAGAAACCTTTTCATGTGTTATAACACTATTTACATGATGGAAATCCTTACTATCTAATCCAAGACTAAGAGAATATGTAGCTGCTACTTCAACATTCCACCAACCTCTCTTTTTCTTGGTAACCATTTTAAGAGTCAACAAGTTTCCCTCTACAATACGACCAAAGTTCAGCCTTGAGAAATGCCTACCGCTTCTTATTGTCATCTGACAATTTTTAAACTGTCTAAATGTAGGCTTAAAAGGAGCTTTATTAAGCGTAGCATTATTACCTACCAGATAAACATTTCCTTCGTTAATGTTAGGCTCCTTATTCTTCGGGGTAATCAACTTACTATCCACTGCAACATAACCCTTTATATTACCTACAATTTCCATATCCGTATCGGTAAATCCCAAATAAGGAGTGATGTTATATGCATCCGTCTCATCAAAAGCCAAGACACCATCGTACGTTTGTTGGAATTGTTTCAATGCTTTGCCAAACTTAGCATCATCTTCTATATCAATTATGTCCTCTGCCTGTTTTCTAGCCACTGACAAGAATTGTTCAGCGTTGACAAAACCAATACTTTTGAAATAGTTCGCACGTTGTTCAACTGTCATGCTTTTAAGCTGAACCAAGGTTTGCGATAAAGAAGCAGAATCTCTGAAATTCAAAACCTGCAGATTATTATCTGCATTCGAAACAGATCTTGTATTGCCTCCTAAACATTGACCTACAGACACTACAGTTACTGAAGGTTTGTTCACATTAGAGTCATTTACACTCTCATCAACATCACTACATGATGTAGCAATGAATAGTGGCATCATAAGTACACTTATATATGCCAAAACCTTACATATTATTCTTTTCATATTTTTCCTTAAATTATTAATCATGAAAATCGACGCGTTAATATTTCACAATGCAAAATTAGTATAACGTAGGTAATTGCGCAATAGAACTATAGCTAAAACGTAAAAAAACACATTTAAACCGTCATTTTTGTAGGTTAAACCGAAATGCAATAAGCATCACCTCACCATCTCTTGGTTCCGCAAAGCGGGACCGACTATCATCCTCAACAATATACGGGAAGCATAAGTCCCCTTTCAGGGAACTCATTTTTTGGGCATATGTACCCACAGCTGCGCTGCTTCGCAGCTTGCAGTGGGTTTCATTATAAAGGTCCCGCTCCGCGGAACCCGCAGCTCATACTCAATCTGCTTGCGTTCGTGGGTGCGGGGCTACGGCGAGACGCCATAGCCTCCTAGGTTTGTACTGTCTTCTCATAAATAATCTCACCGACAAACTGCAATTTGCAATCTTACAAGGCTAACATAGGAGGCTATGGCGTCTCGCCGTAGCCACGCAGCCTCCAATAGCAGATCATCAATCAGCGCCGTGTCCAGAAGGGACACGTATCTATCAGAAACCCACTGCAAGCTCCGAAGGAGCGCAGCTGTGGGATAAGCATCACCTCACCATCTCTTGGTTCCGCAAAGCGGGACCGACTATCATCCTCAACAATATACGGGAAGCATAAGTCCCCTTTCAGGGAACTCATTTTTTGGGCATATGTACCCACAGCTGCGCTGCTTCGCAGCTTGCAGTGGGTTTCATTATAAAGGTCCCGCTCCGCGGAACCCGCAGCTCATACTCAATCTGCTTGCGTTCGTGGGTGCGGGGCTACGGCGGGACGCCATAGCCTCCTATGTTTGTTACGGCAGCTTGTGGCTCTCATCCAACAAGTCGCAATTCGCTTTCGTTGTTCTTTCTCCGCTACGCTATGAAAACCTGTTCTTCATGTCTTCATGTCAAAAATACACGTCTTCCTGTCCGCCATGCAAATATCGTACAAAGAGTAAAAAGCTGTTACAAAATAAAAATTGATTCTAGAGTTCCGGTTTGCTGTTTTTACGGTGTTTTGCTGTGCAAACAGCACCCGAACTTAACAATAGCGCCACTTTTATCATGCAATAGTGCCACTATTAGAGTGTAAAAGTGGCGCTATTGCATGATAAAAGTGGCACTATTGTAGTGTAAAAGTGGCGCTATCGCAGCAAAAAACGGCTCTTTTGCGAGTCTGATTTCATAGCAATGACTTTAACTGATTTTACTTTACACTTTTCTTGTTGTTTTACTAATTTACTTC
>ERZ1031095.181-NODE-181-length-20820-cov-5.498339_pt1 | contig 20820 bp, 18 predicted proteins | sample MGYA00517108_ERZ1031095 | MGnify/ENA primary metagenome ERZ1031095 (study PRJEB33719, sample SAMN04261275) | wastewater metagenome | biome: rural village; feature: human; material: feces | host: Homo sapiens | place: El Salvador | collected 2013-01-07 ... | reverse complement strand
ACCTCATCCTCTACTATTAAAATTCTACTCATTTTTTACCTCCTGATATTTTCGAATTACAAAATACATCACTGTGCCAGTACCTTCCTTGCTGGTAGCCCAGATTTTACCTCCATGGTCTTCTATTATCTTCTTTACGATTGATAATCCGATTCCGCTTCCTCCGGTTGCTGAGTTTCTGGATGCATCCGCCCTGTAGAATCTGTCGAAAATGTATGGTAAATCCTTCTGCGCTATGCCTCTTCCGTTATCCTCTATCTCAACCTGTATAAAGTCACCCACGTCCTTAAGCCTTATATTTATAAAGCCATTGGGCTTATCCATATACTTTACAGAATTTCCAACTATGTTATTTATAACCCTTCTGAGCTGCTCTGTGTCAGCAATGATAATGGTGTCCTCATCCACATAGTTGTAATATGCCAGCCCGATATTTTTTTCTTCCAAATCAAGTCCGATATCCTCGACACAATCCTGGAAATAATTATTGATATTAATCTTTTGAAAATTATAGGGTATCTTGTTGGTATCAATCTTTGAGTACAGAGTCAGCTCATTGATAAGCATGTCCATCTCGTTAGCCTTATTGTATATGGTTCTGATGTACTTGTCACGCTTTTCAGGAGTATTTGCCACACCATCCAGCAAGCCTTCCGAATATCCCTTCACCGCAGTGATTGGAGTCTTTAGGTCATGGGCTATATTGCTTATGAGCGCCCTGCTTTCAGTCTCGTTGTTGAGCTTCTCCTCCGCGCTGTCCTTGAGCCTCTTCCTCATTTCCTCAAAGGATGTACACAACTCACCAATCTCATCATCCCCATTAGATTCTATGGCAAAATCCAGATTTCCTTCCTTTATGCTTTCAGCAGCTTCCCTCAGCTTCTTTATAGGCGTTATCATGCTTCTGTACACCCAGACTATAAGCACACAGGCTGTCAGAATTAAAATAAGGAATATGGCAACCAGGGCATCCACTACAAGCTTTTTAATCTCCGGCACCAGATTAACCGTAGAGGTAATGATATACAGTGAATTACATCTTCCATCGCACTTAAAATCAAGCTGCTTAATCAGTATCTCCTGGTCTCCATCCAGATAGGTGCTGATATTTGAATTTACATCAGTCTCACCATACCTTGGCAGGGATTCTATCAGCTTGTCTGTATCAGTACCGCCGTTGTATATGATTTCGTCCTCCTCATTTCTGACAATTATATAGGAAAATTTATCCTCCAGCTGCTCATTGAGCTTGTCAAGATAGCTCTCATCCAGAAGCTTTGCAGGGGTTACAAGGGCAATTCTCTGGGCACTTGCAAAGTCACTCTCAGTCATCCTATTTAAGAGCTGAATTGAATTGGTCAGGGAATAGGCTCCCGCATCATGTATGCCATAAGCCTTCTCTATCGCCTTCACCTGAATAGTCTGAAATCCAAAAACTACCACACAGGACAGCACAATAGGCACAAACAATATTATACAAAACGATATGACTAATTTGGTCTTAATCTTCATAAAATGCCTTCCTTTTCTTGCATGCATTGACGTAAAAAGCCATAGAACCGCCGAAGCAATTCTATGGCTATTATACCACGTTTTGTATATTCCTTTGTTTATTAACAGAGAAATTATTATAAACTTTTTATAAAAAGGCTTATAAATACTTCTTTAATACGTCAGCCTTGTCTGTGTGCTCCCAAGGAAGGTCGATGTCTGTACGTCCAAAGTGTCCGTATGCTGCTGTTCCTCTGTAGATAGGTCTGCGGAGGTCTAACATCTTGATGATTCCTGCTGGACGGAGGTCAAAGTTCTCTCTTACGATTTCAACCAGCTTCTCATCAGAAAGCTTTCCTGTACCAAATGTATCAACCATAATTGATGTAGGCTGGGCAACACCAATAGCATATGATAACTGAATCTCACACTTGTCAGCAAGTCCTGCTGCAACGATATTCTTTGCTACATAACGAGCTGCATATGCTGCTGAACGGTCTACCTTTGTGCAGTCCTTTCCTGAGAAAGCTCCGCCACCGTGACGGGCCATTCCACCATATGTATCTACGATAATCTTACGTCCTGTAAGACCTGCATCTCCGTGTGGTCCACCGATTACGAAACGTCCTGTTGGGTTGATAAAGAACTTTGTCTCCGCATCAACAAGCTCTGCCGGAAGAACCGGGTCAAATACGTACTTCTTGATATCTGCATGAATCTGCTCCTGTGTCACATCCTCATCATGCTGTGTTGAAAGTACAACTGCCTCAAGTCTCATTGGCCTGCCGTTCTCATCATACTCTACAGATACCTGTGTCTTTCCATCTGGACGAAGGTACTTAAGAGTGCCGTTCTTGCGAACCTCTGTAAGCTTTAATGCAAGCTTGTGGGCAAGTGCGATAGGATATGGCATAAGTTCCTCTGTCTCGTTTGAAGCATAACCAAACATCATACCCTGGTCTCCAGCTCCTGTATCGAGGTCATCTGTAAGTGAGCCTTCCTTAGCCTCTAGTGCCTTGTCAACTCCCATGGCTATATCCGCAGACTGCTGATCAAGTGCTACCATAACTGCACATGAGTTTCCATCAAGTCCCTTCTTTCCATCATCATATCCGATTTCAAGAACTGTCTTACGCACGATTGAAGGAATATCAAGCTGTGCCTTTGTTGTTATCTCTCCTGTTACAAGTACAAATCCTGTACAGCTTGCTGTCTCACAGGCTACACGGCTCATTGGATCCTGTGCCATACAGGCATCAAGAATAGCATCTGATACTGCGTCACACATTTTGTCAGGATGTCCCTCTGTTACTGACTCTGATGTAAATAATAATTTTTCCATCTTTTGTCTCCTCTCATCAATTAAAAATAAAATATTTTTGGCATAAAAAAAACCGCTTAAATAAGCGGATTTAAATAAGTACTTCAAATCCTCTTATTGTTCGAGTACACTCGCTCAGGTTGGCACCTTCCATTAACGGGGTTGCCGTGACTTCACAGATCCTTTGTATCTCCATCACTCTGAATAAGAGAAAATCAAATATTGTCTTTTCAACATAGGCATAATACTCCCTTTTGTTGTAAATGTCAAGCACCATTTATTGACTTTATCCGCACAAAACTTTATACTAAGTACTATAGATATATTCACGGAGGAATATATATGCGAACACTAACAACTTCTAACCTTGAACCCGGCATGATTGCCGCTGAACCTGTGGTTACTCCGCTTGGTCAGCTTCTGGCTCCTGCCGGCACAGAAATTACAAGACAGCTTATCAACCGCATGAAGCTATACAAGGTGGAGTCTGCAATTGTATTAGGTGAAGGCCCTCGTGACACGGAAGTAGAGGCAGAGCCTAAGCCGGCAGCTCGTGTTAAGACTCATGCCGAGAAAAGCAAGACCCATTCACAAAAAGTTGCAGCATCTGACGAGTTTAGGGATTTCCAGATGCAGTATTTTGATGCAATTGATTATTTGAGAAATGTATTCACCTCAGCAACAACTTCTCATTATACCATTGATGTTGATGCTCTGGTTAACAGTGTCTCAGATTTGTTCAGATCCAGAAATACTATCGTTGAGCTTTTTGATATGCTTTTTAACATGCGAATTATCTCAGATAGTGTATATTCTCACTGCCTTAATGTAGGACTTATATCCAGAATGATTGGCAGATGGTTAAAACTGAACAAGCATGATTTGAATATACTGACTGCTGCTGGATTACTGCACGACATAGGTAAAATCAATATACCTGAAGAGATACTCAACAAGCCTGGCAAACTGACTGATGAAGAATTTGCCATGATTCAGATGCACCCTAAGTATGGCTATGACATTCTTAAGAATCAGCCCATTGATTCAAGAATTAAAAAGGCTGCCCTTATGCACCACGAAAGATCCGACGGCACAGGCTATCCATCCCACCTCACAGAGGAATTTATTGATTCCTTTGCCATGATTGTAGGTATTGCAGATGTATATGATGCCATGACAGCAGCCCGTTCTTACAGGGCTCCGCTCTGCCCATTCCAGGTAATAGCCAACTTTGAGCATGATGGTTATCAGAAGTACAATACCAAGTACATCCTTACCTTCTTAAAGCAGATAGCCGCTGCCTACCAGAATAACCGTGTTATCTTAAATGATGGACGTGGCTGTAATATTATTCTCTTAAACCAGACAGCTTTATCAAAGCCAATGGTTCAGATGGATGATGGAACGATTATTGATTTGAATACAAATAGGGATTTGTACATAAAGTCAGTGATATAGTTATAAACCAACACATACAGAGAACCTGTCACTGGCAGCTTTTCTTGCATACTTTGGTATTATTAATGCCGCCGTGGATTTCCACGACGGCATATTTTTGTACTTAGCTATTCATGAAAACCTGATATTTACAGGCTTTCTTTTTCTATGATACCTTGAGGATAAACTTCTGCAGTTCCTTCTCATCTGCAACCTTTTCAATCTTGGCGCCTATACCGGACAGCTTCTTTTCAAACTCCTCGTAGCCTCTCTCGATATAGTATATGTCATCAACCACTGTGATTCCATCTGCCACAAGTCCTGCGATTACAAGTGCTGCTCCAGCTCTTAAATCAGGAGCATTAACTCTGGCTCCGGAATATTTTTTCACACCTGTTATGATTGCAATATTACTCTCTACCTTGATTGTAGCTCCCATTCTGGTGAGTTCATCCACATATTTGAATCTATTCTCAAAAATGCTCTCTGTAACTGTACTGGTTCCCTCTGCAATTCCAAGAAGTACTGCCATCTGAGGCTGCATATCAGTTGGGAAACCTGGGTATGGCAAAGTAGTAACCTGAGTATGATTCAACCTGCCATCTGAGATAACTCTTACAGCATCATCAAACTCTTCTACCTTACAGCCTACCTCTAACAGCTTTGCAGTTGTAGCCTCCAAATGCTTCGGAATAACATCCTTTACAAGTACATTTCCTCCTGCTGCTGCCACTGCAAACATAAATGTACCAGCCTCTATCTGATCAGGGATTACTGAATACTCAGTCTTGTGAAGCTTCTCAACACCCACAATTCTGATGACATCTGTTCCTGCCCCTCTGATGTTGGCTCCCATGCTGTTTAAGAAGTTTGCCACGTCTACTACATGTGGCTCCTTTGCAGCATTCTCAATAACGGTCTTGCCCTCTGCCATTGCAGCAGCCATCATGATATTGATTGTAGCACCTACCGATACCTTATCAAGATAAATATGTGTACCGCTTAACTTGTCAGCCTTTGCAACTACAAGACCATGCTCGATATCCACAGCAGCTCCCATAGACCTGAAGCCCTTGATGTGCAAATCAATTGGTCTGCTTCCGATGTCACAGCCACCTGGAAGTGCTACCTCTGCATGCTTATATTTACCGAGAAGTGCTCCTATCAGATAATAAGAAGCACGGATTTTTCTTATGAATTCGTTATCTACACTTACCTCACGGATGAAGGAGCCGTTAATTTTTACCTTGTGTGCATTGACGCGCTCAACCTTTGCCCCTATCTCCTGAATCGCCTGCAGTAAGACATTTATATCCCTTACATTTGGCAGATTATCTATTGTAACAGTTTCGTCAGTCATTATTGCTGCAGCAAGAATAGCAAGTGCTGCATTTTTGGCCCCACCAATTTTGACTTCTCCGTATAAAGGATTTCCACCTTTGATTACGTACTGTTCCATATCTCTTCTTCACCTCTAACATATACTATTCGCAAATCTATTATTTGTTATTCAGAAATTGCAAATTATCTATAAGTTTATCTACTGTCTGTTCAACGTTCAGACCCTCTTCCGGGATTTCCAGATCTGCGTATTTTTCATAGAGTGGTGTCCGCTCCAAATAAAGGTCATAAAGAGTCTGACCATCTTTTAATACTACACCTCTACCCTTGATGTCTGCAAGTCGTTTTTCTAAAGTTGCAAATGGCACATGTAGATATACCACTGTGCCTATTTCCTTTAAATGCGCCATTGCCTCTTTACCATATATTACGCTGCCGCCGGTGGCGATTATTGTGTTTTCTGCCTGAATAGAAGCATTGACACGATTTTCAACCTCTATAAATCCGTCGGTGCCTTTTTCTGCTATGATATCCTTTAGGAGCTTCCCCTCCGACTTCTGAATCAGAAGATCAGCATCCACAAACTGATAACCAAGTACCTTCGCAAGTATTACGCCGACAGTACTTTTGCCTACTCCCGGCATTCCAATCAAAACAATATTATTCTTCATAATTAGTTAGCTTCTGTGCTTTCCACTGCTTCTGTTGACTCTGTATCTGACTCAGTTGTCTGTGTAAAACGATTCTTAAAATCAATCTTTGTAAGCTTCTTATCATCTACAGTCCAGCCATCAGACTCCTGCCAGCCCTCAAGAACTGAGTCGTATAAATCATCCTGACGCTGCTTGATAATTGACTCACGATTTGATTCTGTTGCATCCTCATCTGTGTCCTTGTCAATTCTCACAATATATAAGTCTGTATCTGTCTCTATAACAGCAGATGTCTCACCTTCCTTTAAAGAATCCAGGGCATCCTTGACATTAGAATCCAAAGTGTCATTGTCTGCTGCATATGTACCTGTTGTGACAGCGTCTGAGTATCCGTATGCCTCACATACATCCTCAAGTGCATCACCATCCTCAACCGCTGCTTCCACAGCATATGCCATGTCCTTAAGCTGCGCTTTCTCCTCGTCTGTGTACTCAACAGTCGACTTGGTCTCTGAATCTGTGTAGCTGTCAGTCTTAATATCCAACATAGTGTAGGCTCTCATATTAGCCTCTTCATCAGATACCTCTGTATCTGCATCAGCCTTTATGGCCTCAGTCATCTTCGCTTTGATTGTATAGAGAGTGAGCACCTCCTCAACGATATCCTGAGTCGCACCCATCTCGTCAAGAGCCTCGCTGGAATTTTCCTCCATAAAGCTCTTTGCTGCTTCCTCAATCGCTGATTTGTCCTCGTCTGTAATCTCTATATTGTAATCTGACATATGAGCCTTTAAGGTATACATCTCATGTATGCCCTCTACTACCTGAGTCTTAACAGTCTCCTGCATAGTCGAGCCACTGCCGTATAAGTCCTGGTTCCATACGTCCTCTCCAAAATATTGTGTATATAAATCATCCGTTACAGCCTGCTGATAACGACAGATGAAATTTACAACTCCAAGGGAAATCTCCTGCTCCCCAAGTGTTGCAACAGCTGCATTTTTATTTATTCCGCATCCAGTCAATACAGATGCTGTCATAACTCCAGCCAGTAAAATAGCTGTCAATCTTTTGAACTTCATATTTCCTCCTTGCGCAAAACACCGCTCGATAAATTATATTACTTTTTACCGCAAGTATCAAGTTTTTTCTACTTCTTGAGCCAACAATGTTTCCATTGCTGTGAGCAGATCTCCCAGCACTTCGAGAATATCCCTGTTCTTTTCCCTGGAATTACCACCCAGCCTGTATACGAAATATGGATTTTCTGCGTCCATTGTAAACTGCATAAATGGCGCAAAGCTGTCCACAAACCTTGGTATGGCAAGTGGGTCGATTTCCGCCTTTTCATACATTATAAGCTTTAATTCGCTGCCCTTTTGAGTGATTTCCTTTATGAAAAGCCCATGGGCTCTGCACTTAAGCCTTGCTATAAGCAGAAGATTCTGCACTGATTTTGGCGGGTCTCCGAAACGGTCTATAAGCTCCTCCAGCATCTCATCCGCTTCATCCGGATTATCAATGCCTGCAATTCTCTTGTAGATATCAAGCTTCTGGAACTCGTTTGCAATATAGGACGGCGGTATAAAAGCATCAATTCCTATGTCGATTGAGGTGTCAAACCTCTCAAGGGATTTGGTCTCGCCCTTCACATCCTTGACGGCTTCATGGAGCATCTTGCAGTACAAATCATATCCTACTGCTGCCATATGGCCGCTCTGCTCTGCACCTAAAAGGTTTCCTGCCCCTCGGATTTCCAAGTCTCTCATGGCGATTTTAAAACCACTTCCAAGCTCCGAATACTCCTTGATTGCTGCAAGCCTCTTCTCTGCAATCTCCTTAAGCATTTTATTTCTTCTGTACATCAAAAATGCGTAGGCTGTCCTGTTGGAACGTCCCACTCGTCCTCTCAGCTGGTAGAGCTGTGACAATCCCATATTGTCAGCATCCTGGATAATCATAGTGTTGACATTGGATATATCAAGTCCGGTCTCGATAATGGTCGTGGACACCAACACATCAATATCACCATTTATGAAGTCATACATGATTCGTTCAAGCTCTGTCTCCCTCATCTGTCCGTGGGCAAATGCCACGTTGGCGTCCGGCACCAGCTGCTGGATTCTGCCAGTCACCTCGTCTATATCCCTGACCTTATTATATACATAGTAGACCTGACCACCCCTGGCAAGCTCCCTGTTTATGGCTTCCCTCACCAGCTCGTCGTTGTATTCCATGACATAGGTCTGGATTGGCACCCTGTCCATAGGCGGCTCTTCCAGCACGCTCATGTCCCTGATTCCAATAAGGCTCATGTGGAGGGTTCTCGGAATAGGTGTGGCGGTCAAGGTCAGCACATCCACATTGGTCTTAAGCTGCTTTATTTTTTCCTTGTGGGCAACTCCAAATCTCTGCTCCTCATCTATGATAAGCAGTCCCAAATCCTTGAACTGCACATCCTTGGACAGGACTCTGTGGGTACCCACTATGATGTCCACCTGACCCTTTTTCAGGTTCTCCACAGTCTTTTTCTGCTCAGCACTGCTTCTGAAACGGCATAATAAATCAACCTTCACAGGAAAGTCCTTCATTCGCTGTGAAAAAGTATTGTATATCTGCTGCGCTAAAATTGTTGTAGGAACAAGATAAGCCACCTGTTTGTTTTCCTGCACCGCCTTAAATGCAGCCCTGATTGCAATTTCAGTCTTGCCATAGCCCACATCACCGCAGATAAGTCTGTCCATTATCTTGTGGCTCTCCATATCCTTCTTGGCAGCCTCTATGGCAAGCTCCTGGTCCTCTGTCTCCTCAAATGGAAACAGCTCCTCAAATTCCTTCTGCCAGACTGTATCAGGTCCGTATACAAAACCATTTTCCTCTTCTCTTGCGGCATAGAGCTTAACCAGATCCTGAGCCACCTGCTGCACAGCGCCCCTTACCTTGGTCTTGGTCTTTGACCACTCCTGACCGCCCAGCTTGTTAAGCTTAGGCTTTCTGGACTCCTTGCCAGCGTACTTCTGGATAAGCTCAAGCTGTGTGGCAAGGATGTAGAGGTTGGAACCTCCCTGATACTCAATCTTGATGTAGTCCTTGACCTTTTTGTCTACCTCAATCTTTTCGATTCCTCTGTAGATACCAAGTCCATGATTTTCATGTACCACATAATCTCCTACAGACAGGTCTGTAAAGCTCTGAATCTGCTCACCCTCATAGGTTCTGTGACGCTTTTTCTTCTTTTTCTCCGCACCAAATATATCTGACTCTGTGATTACTGCAAATCTCAGAATCGGGTACTCAAAGCCCCTCTTAATCTGCCCATGGCAGACCATTATCTGACCAGCCACAAGCTCATGGTCATAGTCTTCTGTATAGAAGCTGGCAAAGCCCTCATCCATCAGGTCTTCCGCCAGACGCCTGGCTCTGGTCTTTGAGCCTGACATGAGGATTACCTTGTAACCGTTTTTCTTGTATTTCTTTAAGTCCTTGATTAGAAGTTCAAAACTATTGTTATAAGAGCTGACGCTCTGGACATGGATGCCATACTGCCCGGTCTGGTGAAGACCTGCTGACTTGGTATCAAGGGCTGACAGGCTGACACAGGAATATTTCGCCAGCTTTCCCATCACTTCCTTTTCAAGAAAAAGCTCCTTCATCTGTCCCGGCAGGATATAGCCCATGGCAAGCCTCTGCTTCATGGATTCTGAAAACTCCGTCTCAGTCTGCTTTCCCCGCTCTGCACATCTGCTAATCTCATCAAAAAATACATAGGTATTGTCCGGCGGAAAATAGTCCAGAAGACCGACCTTTTCCTTGCAAAAATAGGACAGGAATGCATCCATGCCTGCCGTAATCTGAAGCACGCCCCACTCTTCGGCCAGCTCGTCTGCTGTGGACTTAATCCTGTAGGCTTCCTCGGTCTTCATCTCTTTTCTAAGCTTATCTGACAGTTTTTCCGCTTCCTCTGTGATTTTCTTAATGCCGGCTGCCTTTTCTGCCTCCGTCAGCACCAGCTCACAGGCAGGATAAATCACCAGCTCATCCAAATTCTCAATGGACTTCTGGCTCTCTGTGTCAAAACTCCTGATTGTGTCGATTTCATCATCCCACAGCTCAATTCGCGCAGGATTCTCCTCCGTCAGTGGAAAAATGTCTATGATTCCACCACGGATGGCAAACTGCCCTCTGGTCTCAACCTGATAGTCCTTCTCATATCCCAGCTCAACCAGCTTTTTCTTGAACTCATCTATGTCGATAATGTCTCCCGGCGCAATCCTTATAATGCCGCTCCAGGTCTTTTCCACAGGGGGCATGGTGTTCATCAGGGCGTCAAAGGTGGTGACAAGTGTCACCCTCTCCTGCTCCCTGATTGCCTTTATCGCATTGATTCGCTCGGCAGTCAGGACATTTCCCCTGATATCCGACTGGTAAAAGAGCACGTCCTTTGCCGGATAATAAACTGTGTCCGGGTCGAAAAACCTATACTCCTCGTAGAGTTCCTTAGCTTTCTGCTCATTAAAAGTGACAATGAGCTTGTTTTTCTGCCCATTGCCAAACGCGTACATCATATGTGGTTTTTGAGAATCAATACAGCCTGTGATGGAAATAAGTCCTGTACTTCCATCTGCTGTTTTCACCATCTGTCCGTATTCACTTAATTCCTGTAATGGTTCGACAAACGCTCTCATTTACTGCTCACTATACCTTCTTCTTTGCATTATAGTTGTTCATAGCCTGGTCCACATCCCCCCGGCTCATCATGACAATGGCACCAATAGCATCATCAACCGCCTCTCTGACCAGCCTGCTGTCCTCATCAGAAAAATGTCCCAGCACATGGTCTGCCAAATCCCAGCCCTCCGGCTTCTCTCCGACACCGACCCTTACTCTCATAAAATTCTGGGTGCCACATCTGGCTATGATGCTCTTTATGCCATTGTGGCCACCGGCACTGCCCTTTTTCCTGACACGGATATTGCCTGGCGCAAAGGAAATATCATCATAGACCACAAGCATGTCTTCCTCCGGGTCAAGCTTGTAAAAATTCATCACATCTGCCACGCTGTCGCCGCTTAGGTTCATGTAAGTAAGAGGCTTAACCAGCATAACCTTAACGCCCTCTATGACTCCGGTTCCGCAAAGTGCCTTGTGTTTTTTGTCCTTGATACTTATATTGTATTTATCTGCAAGGGCATCAATAACCGCAAAACCAATATTGTGCCTTGTGCCCTCATATTTTTTTTCAGGATTTCCAAGTCCTACAATTACAAACATCTCTATCTCCCTTTGATTAGCTCATAGTAAAACAAATACTGCTGTATAATTCCTGCCACGCCCTCATAGCGGTCAAAATCAAAACCATCCCTGTAGTGCTCCGCAAGAAGCTGCTTAACATGGGTGTCGATTGGAAAGGCCTCCACATGGTGAAGCCCGAACAGACATATGCAGTTAGCCACTTTTTTGCCTATTCCCTTTCTCTCCAGCAGGGTATTCATTGCATCATCATAGCTTAATTTTCTCAAATTATCAAGCCAGTCCGGATTTGCCTCGGCAAAAGCATAAATCTCCCTGAGATAATCTGCCCTGTAGCCAAAGCCCATTGACCTGTCCTCAAAGATTTCCTCTGGCACCTGCCCCGGCTTTGGAAATGCATATCCCTTACCATTATCCGTCTTAATGCCAGACCTCTCGCACAAGAGCTCCACACTTTTTGTAATCCGGGGAATGTTGTTGTTCTGGGAAATCATAAAGGTCACAACCATTTCCCACAAGTCCTGCTTTAATATTCTGATACCGCTTCCCTTGGAATATGCAAGCTTCAGGTGGTCATCATCAGATGTATTTATCTTGTCTGCGATCTGACCATAGTCTGTGTCCAGGTCAAAGTAGTCTCTCCAGATGGCATTCCACTCAGCCTCGTCACAGGACAGCTCAAACTCATTGCCCTTCTGGCTTATATCAAGGCTTTTGCCGAAGGCTGCTATATTATACTTGTATGTATTATCTTTTTCCTCAATCTGCTTCCATCTAAAGCACTGGCCGCTCTCGGCAATCTGCTTTAAATCCATATTATCAATTGTGATTTTATACATTTTTCCTACCGGTTAGTTCTTTCTTGTTCTTATTCGTCTGCGTAAACGTACATAATTTCTGTGCTGCATAAACAAACACAATTACTTATTCAAAAAGGCTTCCAGCTTCTCCCGTATCTGGCTTAACTGCTCATTTGTCACGCTGTTGTCACTCTTAAACTCCAGCATCTGTTCCAGATATCCCTGCTCGTACACAAGCTGTCTGCTCTTTGGATATACCAGTTCAAAGGTAAGTGCCATGTGGGCAACATAATTGTCTATTGCAGTCTTTTTTAAGCTTCTGAGCACAGCGTGCTCTTCCTCAAAACACTGCATGACCTCTTGACTTACCTGGCTGTTTTTAAGCTCCTCTGTGGTCACATTGTATATCTCTTCCGGGGAAGTATCAATGTTTACCCTGAAAATGTCAATTTTATCTGCGTCTCTTAAAATGTCGCAGAACATCTTCTCTCTGGCAGATATTCCCTCCGGCAGTCTGTAAGCACTGTGGCTTCTTATGGCAAGCTCGATAACCGGACGCATGGCATCCTGCTCAAAGCCATATGCATAGTCATCTGCCAGATGCTCCTCAAACAATAGGTCTGCACTGAGCTTTGCATGGTCTATTGACTGGGAATCATTGAAGGTGCCATACCTCTTTATCTGCTCAAATCTGCCTAAGTCGTGGAGCATGCCGCAGAGCCAGGCTATGTCTCTGTCCTCATCACTCAGGTTGAGGCTACTTGCGATGCTGTCACAGAATGTGGCTACTCTGTAGGTGTGGTCGATTTTGAGCTTGATTTTGGGGTCGGCTGGGTTGTAATTTGCGGTGTAGGCAGCGAAGGTCTGCTCTACGTGGGGTTTGTTTATATTCATAATTTTCCTCTTCTATGTACTTTGCTATGCTTCAGCTAAGCTGCCTAAAATTACTTTTGGGGGGTGAAGGTATATCGCTGCGCTTTGGGTACCTTTTGGCAACCTAATCTTATGATTTACCTTTAATACTGTTATTTTACATCATTTTAGATGGTTATGCTATCATTTCAGGGAACAGGATTAAAATGTTTCAAAGCTGTAATAAAATTTCTTTCGGACAGTTTTTATTGCATACTTTGGTATAAAAAAGACCGAGTAAATTGCTCTACCCAGTCTGTTAATAATACTACTTTATAATTTTGCACAAACAAGATCATATAATGCTCTCATCAGTTCATCCCCTTTGCGGCATTCTGCAACAAGCGATACTACGGCATTCTTCTCTGGAAGAACCATTGCAATCTGAGAGTATTTTCCATCAGCCCTATAGGAATTTTGTTCACCTCTCCAGAAAAGATAACCATAATCATCCGTATCAGCTGCTCTTGTGCTTTCTTCTATCCATTTTTCAGACAAAATCTGCTTTCCATTCCATTTGCCCTTGTTAAGGTAAAACAATCCAAATTTATGAAGCTCAGAAAGTGTAAGAAATAACCCGCCTGCGCCAAAGCTGTTTCCCAGAGGATCTGTCTCCCATGTAGGACGCTTTATCCCAAGATGTGTAAAAAGTCTTGGGGTAAGATATGAAACCAGATCACAGCCTGAACGTCTTTGCACAAGAATCCCTGCAAGATATGGTCCTACATTGTTATATACAAAATGGGTACCCGGTTTATATTTAAACGGAATGGCTAAAGCCATTTTTACCCAATCATCTTCTTTGTACAATGGGCGTTGTGCTCCCATAAGATTACCCTGCTCCTGTCCCAGACACATTGTAAGCAGATCCCGGACTGTTGCCATCCGTAGATTCTCATCAATTACATTTGGTAAATCTTCTGAAAAAGCGTCTGTCAATTTTTCATCAAGGGATATTAGTCCTTCCTGAACAGCAAACCCGACTGCACAAGATGTAAAACTCTTCGTTGCTGAATAAATATTTCTACGACACTCTTCTTCGCTATGCCATTCAGCTATAAGTTCATCATCTTTTGTAATCTTTATGCCAAGAACATTAAGTTTTTCCACTGCTTCAACAAAATCAGATATATCCATAATATGTACCTCCTCAGTTTCTTTCCTATACATTATCATACTATTTCATGTTTCATTATCTAAGGGTTATTTCTGGGACAACCAGCTTATCTGTGGTTTTATTCTACCACGAATAAGCTGGTTTATGTAAAATGGTTTTGGTGTATCAGATGTAATTACAATCTTCTTAAATGAATCATTCATTTTCAAAAAAGGACGAATCTCTTGTTCCATTTTTGCTATGGATTTATACAATATCCATTCTTATTTCATCAATAATACTTTTATCTCTTAACTTGTGAATTTCAGCTCGTGTGATAAAAAACACAATTCCTATCAAAACAAATATTCCACCAAACAATGCAGTCCACGGAATATGATACAATACCGGGAAAGCCTTCCGAATGGATAAATTAATTAAAAATGGAATTGCAATTCCAAGTATCACTCCCGGAACAAGTGCATTTAGTACGCAAAAAATACTTTCACTATATAACATCCTGCAAAGTGATTTATTTGTCATTCCAACACTCTTTAACACTGCAAACTCACGGCTTCTGATTCTGATATTTGTCGTCAGCGTACTAATTACACTTGTAAATCCCATGAGAATGAGCAGGATAACAAAACCATACATCACAATTTCAGCAAGCACTATAGCTATATTGAGCATTTTAATCATAGCATCTGTGCGGGCAATTCTCACGGTATATCCTTGCTCTACATAAGAATCTTCTGCTACAATCGGAAAATATTCATCCATGACACTTCTGGCATATTCTGTATAATCATCTTCATCGGATGGCATACTAAACCAGTCAAAACTCCTCGCATCCGCATCAGGTACGACAATTCTGACCGGATATGGTGTCATTTCCCTAAAACCATATTCCTTTAAATCGGACTGTTCTAAAATACCTCCAATTGTAAGTGTGTTCTTCTCATTAGCTGCGTTTATCAGGGAAATCTGTGTCACATCATCTTTAAAAGGTTTTATCGACGTATACTCTCCATTGTCATTATATTGGTAAGTGTTCAGCAAAAGGATACTTCCATATTCTGCGTCTGCCCTGTCACACAGTTTTTTATAAAGTTCATCATCAACGGACACGATTTCTGTCCTTGTTTCCCCATTATCATCGGAAAATTTTGGAACCTGCAGCATATCCTCTGTTAATGTATTTTTATCTAATAGCGCATTATAGGTAAAAGTATCTGCTCCAACGCCATATACGTCTATCCCGTACTTTTCCAGCTTTTGTGTAATTTCATTATATTGGTCTGATGTAACAGGTCGGCTGATTTTTCTCTCTTCCTTCCCTGTTTTCGCATTTACCTCGATATCGTAATTGGAAGAATAATCCACCATCATTTCTTTTGATTTTGGTGTCATCCATTCTTGGAATTCCTTTGCCTGATCGGATAATCCTCCGGTTAATAGAAAAAGTAAAATTCCAAGTGACAATGCACGTATCGTTGCCTTATAGCCGTATTTGTTTCTTTGCATGTTTTTATAGGCAATTGCAGACTCACATCCAAATATTTTTTGGATAAAGCTGTCTTTTACCTGGATCTCTTTCAAAGCTGTGCCTGCTCCAATCCCTTTTACACACTGGATAGCAGTAAATTTACCAACCTTTTTAGCTGGTCTGTATGCAGCGAATAATACAATGCAAAAAGAAAATACACCTGCAAACAAATATGTCCACACAGATATATGAAAGGGCAGGGAAAAGGTAAAAGGTCTCATAATAATTTCTTTTGCAGCATCATTGATATCGGAAATAAAATGTCCTGTAAATTTAACACTAATATAACCAAGTATAGTTCCTGCAATGAGTCCAATCGGGATGGCTGTCAGACTAAGCCATAAACTCTCATAGATAACACTTGCCCTTATCTGTCTGCCTGTTGCACCAACACATTTTAAAATACCAAACTCCTGAATCCGCTTATTGGCGCTAGCAGAAAATATATTGGATATTACAGTAATCGACATTGCTGCAATAAGAAAACCTAAAAGCAGCGCCGGTATTGCAAGCATGAGAGAGTATGCTCCTCCATATTCTCCATAATCCGAACCAAGGAAATCCGTAAGCATCTTATTTGCGCTTGTCACAAAGCACATTACAGTTGTAATAAGTGATGTTGCAAGTGCAATCGCAAAAATTCCTGCAATCGTTCTTTTTTTATTCACTTTCATCTGGCTTAAGGCGAGTTGTGCTGTTATTTTCATTACTTCATCACCTCGTCTTTTATGATTTTTCCATCTCCGATCGTGATGATTCGGTTCGCTTGCAGTGCTATCTTTTCGTCATGTGTGACAAGAAGAATCGTCTGCTTATATTTCTGATTGGTGAACTTCAAAATATCCAGAATCTCTCTGCTTGTTTTACTGTCAAGATTTCCGGTCGGCTCATCTGCAAGAATAAATGCCGGCTCGTTTATAAGTGCCCTTCCTATGGATACTCTTTGCTGCTGACCTCCTGACATTTGTCCTGGCAGATGTTTTGCCCTTTTCTCAAGACCCAGCATATTCACAATCTCAGAAAGACGTTCCTTATTCTCCTTTCTTCCATCTAATTTCCATGGCAGCGCAATATTTTCCTCCGCAGTAAGAGTGGGTATCAGATTATAAAACTGATAAACAATCCCCAGATTTCTTCTTCGGAAAATTGCAAGTTCATCCTCACTCATTGCTTGTATCTCATTTCCATCAATGATAATAGACCCGCTTGTTGGATGATCAATTCCGCCAATCATATTCATAAGTGTCGATTTCCCGGAACCGGATGCTCCGATGATTGCAACAAATTCTCCTCTTTCTACCGAAAAAGACACATGATCAAGCGCAATCACTTCCGATTCGCCTTCACCATATTTCTTTGTTAATTCCTTCACTTCTAAAACAGCCATTGTAGTCCTCCTTTTTCAAATACCATCCTAGCAATGCAAAATGACTGTTCCGTGACAAAAGAATTTATTATTGTGACAATTTTGTCACTTAGAAACAATTCACTTAAAAAATTTTAAAATAAAAGTTGTTCCCTCTCCTCTGCCTCCAAAATCAACATCAATGTCGCCACCCTGTCCTTTCAGAATAGAGAGTGCAAGCGGCATCCCGATTCCAAATCCATTTTCATTGGTAGAATTTTCAAACCGTTTAAAAAGAGCAGCATACTCTGTTTTGTCCATTCCCATACCACTGTCCTTAACCGAAATCCAGCTATACATGGGATTTTCTCCGCTGTCAATCTCAATCACACTTCCATCCGGTGAATATTCGATTGCATTTTTGATAATGTTCGTAAGTGCTTCTGTGGTCCAGCGTTTATCACAATGTATGATCCAATCCTGTTTCAGCTCTATGGTCAGATTGTGGATATCCAATAGAATTTCCACCGATGGTTTTACCGCCTCTAAAAGTTCTGACGTGCGGATGTCATTTTTGATAAAATCAATTGCATGGGCATCAAGCTTTGCCATCTTAAGAAGTGCCCCTACAAGCCACTCCATTTTATTTAACGAAATCTGTATGTTATGAATGAACTCTTCCTGTTTTTCCGGCTCTGCCTCCTCCAATAAATCCGCCATAATCATCATTGAAGTAATCGGTGTTTTTAACTGATGGGAAATATCTGCCATATAGTCAGAGAGACTGTCTCTTTCTGTCTCAACTGCCTTTATCTGTTCATTTTTCGTATTCACAAGAGCATAAATATCATTTTTTAATATGTTAAAAGAGCCTTCCTTATTCACTCGAATATCCAGTTCCTCGCCGGAACTATAGCCTTTCACAAACTCCGACAACTGTTCTATCTCTTTTTTCTTAGTCCACACGATATCCCATTCCCCTCACAGTCTCAATGTGTATTGCCTCTCCAAGTTTCTCCCGCAGCCGTTTCACATAAACGGTAAGTGTATTATCCTCAACAAAGTTGCCGTCCGCGTCCCATATTTTGTCAAGAATCTGCTGCCTTGTCAAAAGGATTCCTTTATTACTCGCAAAAATGAGCAGTAACCGATATTCCAATGCTGTAAGTTCTATGCTTTTATCATTCACATAAACCTTTGCCTCATCTGTATGGATGGCTGCATGCCCCATATAGATTATGTTATCCTTCTCTCCATTTTTGATATTGGCAGATAAAATGCGCCGAACTCTCGCCAAAAGTTCTCGAATTCTGAAAGGCTTTACAATATAATCCTGTGCTCCTTCATCAAATGCCCTCACAATTGTATTTTCATCATCCACAACTGTCAGGAAAATCACAGATGTAGCATTATTTTTGAATATCTCACTTACATCAAATCCAGTTCCATCCGGAAGCTGCATATCTATAATTGCCAGGTCAAAATTATAATGTTCAATTAAGCTTCTGGCATCTTTTATACCTGTGGCATGATTTGTTTCATACCCTTCTGTCTCTAGTGCATACAGAATCCCTGAAGCAATCATTGTGTCATCTTCCAGCAAAAGTATTCTACTCATGAATTATAGTCCTCTCGTTATCATTATAAGATATTTGTCTTGCCGTTGTTATCATCTAAAGTAATACTTCCATATTATGAATCAGTCCATTGATATGCAATTCTCGATGTTCCATTTTTTACATATATGGTACCGCATTTAGTAAAACCATTCTTTTCAATCAGCCTCTGCATGGTTTTGTTATCCGCATGAGTATCTACTCTGATATTTGAAGAAATATTTTTACAATAGTTTAAAGCACAGGAAAATAAGCCATGCATCTGACCATCTCCGGCAAGCCTGTGAATCGTCAGATATGGTTCTTCATTCAGCCAGTTACCGCCCTTGATATGCTTATAAGTAGGCTCTGCCCCATCAAACAATGCAAATACCCCGTGGATTCCATCCTCGTCATATATCAGCTTACATACATTCTGGTCAATATCAGATTTTATCAGGTCTGCATCCGGATAAAAATGTCCCCACTGAGTAGGGTTTCCGGACTCTATCATGTAATCCTGCGCATATCTGTAAATTTTCATGATTTGTCCTAAATCTGCTATTTCTGCATTTCTCACATTCAGCATGTCTTTTAGTTACCTCAATACTTTTTTCCTTATGTCATCCAGTTCCTCTGCCGTTAAGCACTTGTAAAAACTCCTCTTCACTGTGCCACAATGCCTTTGTCAAAACAAACCCATTTTGCTATCATCGGTATACCATTTTTCTTTATAAATTCATGTTTCTATTCTTGCCGACACATCTTTTTCGGAATATACAATATTTCCGCCCCAAAAACACATTGGTTCTTCACCAGACAGTTTAAAATCATTTTCAAGACTGTCTGCATTTGATTTTATAAAATTCCCCCTACATTTCATTTTAGTAGATACATAACTTGCAGATACAAGTTCGATATTCATATCTATCATTATTTTGCAATTATCATTTAAATGGTTAATAATTTCCTTTTTGGTTTCTGGCTTTAGCAACACTGTAACATTAAACCAATTATAATTTTCTGTAATTGCAATTTTATTAAATGTGTCATCATATCGTTCTGCCCATATAGGAATTGTAATTGCCTCATCATCAATAAATATCTGCATATCATTAACTCGAACTTGCGTAGAACATCCATATTTACGCTTAAGGCATATTTCAATTTGGAAGCTCCTATAGTTACACCCTTTTATTCCTTTTTCCACTACTATAGATTCCATGTGTTCGTTATCAAGATTACATGCAGTCTTATCTAGATTTTTTAGTCGAATGCTCTCCAAAAATACTTCACAAGAATTATTTGCAATAAACATATTTGTCTCGATTTTTTGCAAATCTGTATTTTGTTTCCACGCAACCAAACCCAAAAAAAATGTTCCTATAAATGCCAGCGTTGTCGCAATATAGTTAAGGACATCAGCAGCTTCCAAACGAGTAGCTAATACGTCTGCTGGTGCCGCATGACCCCATGCATAATTAACCCCCAAGGGTACCGCTACAAAACAAATTATAACAGTGACAATTGTTGTAATAATAATTTCTTTTCTATGTTTCATTATAATTTACTCCAGCAAATTCCAGTGTGCCTAAATCTTTTTTATCGGATGCCTAATAACAGTTTTCCATTTTTCAGGAGCAACCTTTCTCGCATCCGACAGATATATTTCATGGTGCAGTCGTTCCATATTCATATCATTAACATATCCATTCTGCTCCAAATAGTCATCCATTAAAGCGACAGTTGCCGGTTCATCATCAAATGAACCCAAATGCATTATTTGAACGCACAAGCCCTCATCAATAGTCATAAACTCCGCGGATGAGCAATCCAGCTTTTTCTTTTTAGCTGCTGTTTCAACTGCCCATTCAAAGTCTTTCTGAGTTATAAAATCTGGCAGACGGATAACTGAAATCCAATTAAATGAATTTTTATCCTTATAATCTATCCCTTTCATATTGTCCTGCCACCAGAATCCCTCAAGTGGTGGAACTACATATTCAAAAAATCCTTCTATTTTATAATCC
>ERZ1031095.179-NODE-179-length-20873-cov-11.295081_pt1 | contig 20873 bp, 21 predicted proteins | sample MGYA00517108_ERZ1031095 | MGnify/ENA primary metagenome ERZ1031095 (study PRJEB33719, sample SAMN04261275) | wastewater metagenome | biome: rural village; feature: human; material: feces | host: Homo sapiens | place: El Salvador | collected 2013-01-07 ... | reverse complement strand
CCCAGGCTACATGCCAGGGTGCATAATATAATCAAGAAATGTTTCATGATGTTTCACCTTATTATATATTGTTCTTTCAATTACAGTATTATTCTCCCACCTTTTTAAAAGTCTTCGTCTTGGAGATATTGAAAGTAACTCCCAGCGAAATATCAAAGAATCCGTTGCTGTTGGAGCCTGTTCCCGTATCCTTCTCCACGCCGACAAATCCACTTGAAACCATATTGTAAGCCACATCAAAGTAAAGTCCCAGCTGGTCATTCAACTTGAATGTGTTGCCAATACCGAGTCCTACAAGAGGAGTACCCTTAGAGACACCGAAATTATATGCACCTCCGGCACGAGGATACACCTGCATATTCCACAGTCGGTCTTCCCTGTAACCCCATATCAGGTTATGCAGGTCAATCTGGATATCCCCCACCACGGTCAGATATCCACCCTTATCCATGTTTTTTCCAGGCTGATCAAAAGGAGCGAGCCAGTTGTCGTGCCCGTTTTTCAGCAATTTGATACCATTCTCCCAGTTTACACGTTCGCGGAGTCCGAGGACAGGAGTAACCCACTTTCCCATGGCCACGTTCAATCCGAACGACTTACCATTAGGAAACACTTCCCCCAAGAAGTCATGTCCATAAGGATTCTGGAGCGACATATCGAGTCCAGTCTGCACATACCAGTTGCTCCAAAACGAATTGACATAAAAGACTTCCTGTTTCCCCTGCGCCTTCATTCCAGTGAGGCACAAGCAAAACATCAGCAATAAAGTTAGTCTTCTCATAACAATCAATTATCTTATATCTAATTTTACCGTTCTTAATCCATTCTCTCTTACAACGCCTGCAAAGTTACGCTTTTTATTCCACACGGCAAAACAAAAGAAGATTTTTTTATAGGGGTTAGGGAGATATATGATAATCCTCAAAAAAATGAAATAAGCTTCATCGAACAATGAAAGTAGTTTCGATGAACAATGAAACTACTTTCGATGGACGATGAAGCTTATTTCGTTGGGCAATGAAGCCTTATTACATAGCAGAGCCTTTTATTTGATGAATCTCTGTAAATTGGGTTTCAAATCCTCATGCTTGGAATAGTCGAAGTTCAGGCACTTGCTGGCATCCTTGAATGGTACAACCGCATGATACTCACCAGCAGCAAAGCAATCAATCTGATAAGGATGGTAGGTTAGGACGATACCTTCTGGTAACACAGCAAAATGAGTCAGAGGAAAATCTTTCTCGGTAAAAGCCACCTCATTGTAGCCTTTCCATCCAGCCCATTCATCACAAGAATAATTGTGTACCAGAAATGACCGCATTACATCATCCAGGCTGCTCGTATCGACCATCGGACAATGGAATGAGAATATAAACCGTGTAAAGTCCTGCCATGTACTTTCTCTTTCGTAGCAGAAATCATACTCTTTCTTCAAGCTTTCCAACACCAGGTGTCTGAACTGTTGCAGCATGGCTGGTTTCACGGAGTTGTTGACATCGAGAAATCCGCCTCTCCGCTTATCGTATGTCATATAATACTCATGAGGCAATTCATGAAGTCCACCATTATAAAGGCTTGCCCTATAAAAGTAGGTGGTATAATCGTCACAGTCAGCCACTTTCTTCACTATGATATCCCCAAGCATTCTAACCTCCAAGGTATCACCTATTTGATTCTCTGCCCGGCAAAGTTTCTCCCACAAAGCGCCATATCCATCCAGAGAATGCTCCATTTCCTTGAGCGAAGCACATTTACCTACAGGAACATCCCTATTATTTTCCAACAGACTAAATGCATCATCCCTGATAGTTGCCATCATCCATTCACGGATGGCATTATCAGCCTCAGCATCACCTTTCGGTATAACCAAATCTACGTTAAATCCAGCTTCCATTCTTTCATACTGGCTCCTTGGCTTGATGAAATAGTTCTTCTTGAAATGTTCTACAGATATATCGGTGGCATCATCCATCTTCTTTGCGTTGTATAAATCAGCAAAGGAGATTTCCTTGGTCTGTGCTCCGGTAATCAGAGTCACCATTCCATTTTTCTGTGGTCTTCGGCAAAACACATCATATTGAAGTCCGATACATTTCCCATCAGAGAAGCAAATCGTATCAGAGTTCACGAAAACCTGCAAGTCTTTCCAATTGCCCAGATAGTATAAGCCTAATGTGCCACAAGGAGGCGAGAACAGCACCTTTTTATTCTTGATGTCATAAACCTCCTCATCATCAATACTCACATAGTTGTTTGTATGATCAATAGTAGAAATATCCGAAGCTCCGATTTGAGGATAGTAGAATCCGTTTCGTTCATACTTCAAGAGATAGTAAGGTGTCTTATCATCCTGATTGGAGTTCAATACGATAAGCAGACTATCCCCAATCCTTCCCCTGATATCAAAGGTATCGCCATCCAAAGTCAGTTTAAAATCATCAAGAATTACACCTTTTAAGCCAACGCCCATTCGCAAGCCATTACAACCAGTAAGGACTGCAAATGTAAGGAATAGAAACATCAGTCTTTTCATCGTGCAATAGAGTATCTGCCCAGTAATCTTAACAGTCTTCATAACGATTCCCCTAATTCGTGTCGGGTACAACTTTTATTGTTATTTCTTCCGATTCATCAACCATTCCATCAATTGGTTCACCTCCTTACTCAACATTCCAGCAGTTGCCGGAAGTTTATGAGGGCGAATGACAATCATACCGATAGAATATTTTGGGTTATCAGCAGGAAAACAGCCCACAAACGTAAATTCATCAAAACATCTTTTATTGTAGTCGTATTGAAGGATATTGTATCTACCAGCCTGTTTTACACCACTTTGTTTGAAAGACAGAGCCAGTTCTATGGCATTGTTCGTCTTTGTTGTGTCGCTGATAGCGGTGCCACTGACATCTGTGCCACTAATAGTTGTGCCACTGATAGCCCAGATATTCTTTTTGAATGGTACATATACCATATCACCACACCCTTCACACTCATCATCCAATTGTTTCTCCAATGATGCCCATGCTAATACTTCTGATGTTGTGGCATCAATAACGGCTATTTGCCCATATATACCATCTGTTTCTAACATCATATTTCTTTCTAATAGGTTGTAGCATGAGTCTATAAGTTCTTTGTCTGCTAATGGACAAATTTCAACACTATCGTTGAAATAGGAAACTTCTTTTCTCTGAGCATAGACACCTACACAATAGAATGCAAGTGCTACACATACAGTAAACCGCATAGCATAAATAGCAAATACCTTGAATTTCATATTTCGATACCCTAATCCGTGTCGGGCACAACTTCTAAGTTTGTTATTTGTCTGTTTATGAGATATAGAGTATCGAAGTAACCATTTTCTATCAGAAAATCACCCCTGAGCCGAAATACTGTCCGATTTAACATTTGAAATCTTGTAGCTCATATTCATTCAAAATTACGGTTTACAACAAATAATTGTTTTTTACGTCTGAGAAACTCTGCCTCATAGTCAGCTGGCAGCCCCAACATGGCAAGCTCGTCGGGAGTGATTGCCTTGATAATACTGTTGAGTCTGGCGGCAATATCATCGCAGCGGAACTCTTTTTTCTCCACATAGCGATGCCCTCTCATCTCCGGCACCTCATCAAACGGAACGGAAGGGTGCATCACATAGTAAAGCGCAATGGCAATGTCTGTGCGGTGCCTGCCCATGGCGCAGGCAATATAGAAACTACCATTATCCATCAACTCGAACAGCAGCGGAAGCGAGGCAATAATCTGGTGTACGTCCGTATTCTTGCTGCCGATGGGCAGACTGTGGTATTCCAAGCCAGCCTCTACCACATTGCGGTCGTAGCGGTCGGTGTGGTCATGCGTTCGGAGGTCGATGATGACCTTTACACCGGCATCACGCACCTTTGCCAACAGCCAGTTGCTGCCACGTCCCGACATTGTCCTGCCTCTCGCTCCTTTGTCATACACGGGGGCAAGGTCAACAATGGGGTATCGCATTAATGCCTCATACAAAGCATTGGGCTTATTGACAAATGAAAGGTTGTTCGCCTCAGAATTATTCTCTTGGACAACCTTGTTTTGGGCATTCTTTCCCACATGCCATCCGTCACACCATGCGCATTTATAGACAGAGAAATGCACGCCATGCTTTTCGCTCATTACCTTGGCTGCCTTCAAAGCAACAGCTTTTGTTGGGTAAGACATTTTTTGCTTTCCGCTTCCTCATGCCGTATGACTGTATCGGCTAAAAATACCGAAGGCGTTGTGCGTCACGAAGATATTTCTCCAAGCACCATTGCGAGTCAACTGGTCATATATAGCTAAAAATAGATTCTTAATCTTCATCTCGTTAATTCTTATAAATAGTAGAAATTCTTGTTATTGAATGTGGTAAATGGAGAGTGGGCATCATCCATTTCATGGCACCCGGCATTGGCCAAAGCGTGTAGATATTTCGCTCCTTATTTCTTCCTTGCTTAATCCTTTTCTTACCAAACATATACAGAGTGCCGTAGCCTGAGCACCCTTAATTCCTTCAGGATGATTGTGGGTACACTCTGCCGAGCATTTGGCATATAAAAGGAGATCTTCGATGGTATCGAAGGTCCACCCCATAAATTGTCCACAATGAACAGATAGCTAAATCAATTCTTAATAGTATCTTTCTCATCTTGTTTCTCTTTTATTCTATTTCAATCAATATTGCCGTATAATTGTCATCACCTTGTTTTTGACAGAGAAAGTCAAATACATCAAGTATCTCTTCCAATGGCTTGTCATCCATCATCCTTGCTTGCAAAATGTCTGGAGCCATGCTTTTATATAGTCCGTCCGAACACAGCAACACTCTGTCACCAGTCTGTAGCTGGATTTGTCGAATATCTGCTACAGCCACTTCCGGGCGGTAAGAGAAAAAGCATTTGGCAACAATCTCCCATCCGAAATCAAGCCAGATATGATCTTTTGTCTGATAAAGTAATCCATCACCAGGTCGTTGTACATAACAGCGACTATCACCAATATGCGCAATGGTTGCCACATCGTTTTCAATACTTACCATGACCATAGTCGTACCCATCTCTGCATGATGAAGCTCAAATGCCTTTTGGTCAATGGCACAACTTGCTTTCTTGCAAGCGAGTTTTACCTTTGAGTCACAATCGGGCGTACTGATATGCTTCTTCCAAAAGTCAGATATAGTATTGCATACCGTTTCACTGGCAGTCTCTCCAAAGGAATGACCGCCCATGCCATCACAGACTATTCCCATAAACTGGTTGTTTTGTGGCATATCAATGACCTTGTAAGCATCCTCGTTATTATGCCTTCTACCGGTCTTGCTTATTGTTGCATATCTTATCTCCATATTACGATTCTTTTTTGTTTATGATAGTATAGAGGCAAATGTAACATCTTATATATAAGTAACGTAGCTTTTTCTCTTATATTATTCTTGATATTGTCATTTTTACCACTTGATGAATCTTTGCAACTTTGGTTTCAAGTCCTCATGCTTGGAATAGTCGAACATCAAACATTTATTAGATTCCTTAAAAGGTATAACTGCATGGTATTCGCCTGCAGCAAAGCAATCAATTTGATAAGGATGATATGTCAAGACAATGCCTTCTGGCAGTACGGCAAAGTGAGTCAAAGGAAAATCCTTCTCGGTAAATGCCTTTTCTGTGCAACCATTCCATCCTGCCCATTCATCACAGGAGTAGTTGTGTACGAGAAATGACTGCATCACCTCATCCATACCACTTGTATCAACCATAGGACAATGGAAGGAGAATACGCTATTGGTAAAATACTCCCATGAACTTTCCCGTTCATAGTTGAAATCATATTCTTTCTTCAAACTCTCCAAAACCAGATGTCGGAACCGTTGCAGCATAGCTGGTTTCACAGTGTTGCCAACATCCACAAATACACCTTTCTTCTTGTCGTATGTGATGTAATACTCACGAGGCAAATCATGAAAGCCCCCATTGTAAAGGCTCGCCCTATAGTAATAGGTGGTATAGTCTTGACAATCCACAACCTTCTTCACCTTGATATCGCAAGTCATTCTCACTTCCAACGTATCTTCTATCTGGTACTCTGCCCGACAGAGCATCTCCCACAACACGCCATAATCATCCAACGAATGCAGCATATCCCTAAGTGATGTACACTTGCCTACAGGAATATCTTTGCTGCTTTCCAACTGGAAGAACGCATCATCCCTTACAGCAGTCATCATCCATTCACGGATTGACCTGTCAGCACCAGTATTACCCTTAGGAATTTCCAAATCCACATTAAAACCGGCATCCATACTTTCGTACTTGTTTCTTGGCTTGATATGATAGTCCTTTATCGTCCTTTCGACAGATATATCTTTTGATTCAGCTATCTGTCTCGAATGATATAAGTCGCCAAATGGAACATCTATCGTTTGGGCACCAGCCACTAAATTCAAGAATCCCTTTTTCCTGGGTATCCGACAATACACATCATTCTGTAGTCCAAAGCATTTCCCATCAGAGAAACATAGCGTATCAGAACTTGCGAAAAGAAACAAGTCATTCCATTCACCAAGATAACACAGCCCAGAAGCATTGCAAGGAGGTGCGAACAACACCTTTTTGTTCTTAATGTCATAAACATCCTTCTCGTCTATACAAACATATTCAGTCGTATTATCAATTGATGTAATATCTGATGCTCCGATTTGTGGATAATAGAAACCATTGCGTTCATATTTCAAAAGATAATATGGCGTCTTGTCATCAGAGTGCTCATAGTTCCAAACAACAAACAGACTGTCACCGATACGTTCGTGTATAGTGAACGTATCACCTTCCAAAACAATAGTATCTCCTTCTATAATCTCGCCTTTCAATCCGACTCCCATACGCAAGCCGGAACATGCCGTCACCGTAAAGGATATTATCACTACTATAAATGCTAAATGTAATCGTTTCATTTCGAAAAAATATTTTTATCAGACATCTACGATGTACTTGTTTACCAATGTTGTTTTCCCCAAAAACTGTCTTCTGCAAATTCCACTCATACCATACTTTCAAAATCTTTCATTATGAGTTTCAAATCAGCAGACAGATATTTCTCGAATGTATCCAACCAGGCTTTCTCTTCTTTCCGACAATCTACTCCTACCATAAATATGGAGCATGCAATAGCTGCTATGGTGTCAGAATCACCTCCTATTGAAATTGCATTCCTTACGCAATCTTCAATACTTTCGCTTTCCAGGTAAGCAATAATGGCTTCTGGTACACTTCCTTTACAGCTCACATCAAACTGATAAGTAGGACGAATCTCATCAAGAGTTCTACTTAGGTTATAGCCGAATTGACTTTCAATCCTACCCTTTGTTATCTCTTTCCGTGATTCTAATGATTTTGCTGTATTTCGTTTGTTGAGGAATACAGCCAATGCCACAGCCTCCGCTCCTTTTATCCCTTCTGGATGATTGTGAGTCACATTTGCTGTAATACGAGCAAGCCGAAGAGCCTCAGCTTCAGATTCCGCAAACAAGCCAACGGGACTTACACGCATGGCACTACCATTTCCCCAACTGCCATAAGGCTTGGGATTCTTTGACAGAATCCATCGAATAAAACGACTACCATATCCAGCCATAATATGTGCTCGCCCTAGTTCTTGCATACACCGAACCAACCCTACTTCGCTATGAGCGGCATCTTCCATCAACCATTTTGCAACAGCCAAAGTCATTACCGTATCATCGGTATATTTGGTACCTGTAGTAACAAGTGGGAAATCCTTAGTCTTTACATTATGCCACTCATAAGAACTACCTATAATATCACCTAAAACTGCACCTAACATAATTTTTTGTTTCTATTACCATCATAAAAAAACATCTTCTTATTTTATGTATCGGAAATGGGAACTATTCACACATCCATCTCATAATCTTTCAAAACTGTTGCTACATCTTTTATAGGTTGGAACGGTACAATGATTTCCAAATTTCTATTGATGATGCAATAAGCATTTTCCTCATTATTATGTTCCATTCCGAATCCATCCTCATCAGCAAAATAGCATCCATCAGGATATACCGTCCAACAAATAGCACATACTCCGTTCTTGAAATCACGAAATATTCCGAAATAGTATTCTACGTATTTACCACCTTCGAAATCCGGACAACCCTTTTCTATTGCTTCAAAGTCAATCTCACAGTCATTCACAAGAAGCCGACCATCTTCACTTACGATTCTTCGCAACATGCCTGTCTCTTTATTAAGAATTGTGAAACTCTTGCCATTCTCTTTGAGTATAGCCATATTCTCACCAATATCAAAGGCATCCTTAATACTAATCGTAATAATCTTTGTCTTTATTCTTGCAGCAACATTTTTCAAATATTGCCACAGATTTTCCAATTTCACAAACATACTCGTACTCTATTTTTGATCATTCTTCAATTTTTTCTATGTATTAGCAACCATTCTATCAGTTGGTTCACCTCTTTGCTTAACATTCCGATAGTTGCAGGAAGTTTATGAGGGCGAATGACAAGCATACTGATGGTATATTTCGGATTATCAGCAGGGAAGCAACCTACGAATGTAAATTCGTCTAAACTTCTTTTATTGTCATCACATTGTAGAATGTTGTACATACCTGCTAGTTCTATACCTCTAGGAGCAAGCCGATGCTGTATCCCAGTCTTCTCAAAAATACCATTAGCAATCTTCTTGACATATCCTAAAGATGATTTTTGAAGATACATTTGATTGAAAGTCATAGCCAACTCTATGGCATTGCTCTTATGGATTGTATCACATGCTTCTTCCCATAAATCCGTTCCATCGGGTATGGTCTTGAAAGCCTTGTACATTCCGATTCTCGACATCATCAGTAATGCCTTTTCGAATGTAACTTTTCCATAACCACCTCTTCGCCAATTATGGTCACGAATTTGCTGACTGTCATTTACTTCCAATATGCCACATCCTGTATCGACCATTTTATCCAAAGGCGTATTTGATACCTCCAAACACTTTGCTGCCATAAAGGGGACAAATATATCAGTAGTACAAATCTTCTTTTTGAATGGTACATATACCATATCACCACACCCTTCACACTCGTCATCCAATTGTTTCTCCAATGATGCCCATGCTAATACTTCTGATGTTGTGGCATCAATAACGGCTATTTGCCCATATATACCATCTGTTTCTAACATCATATTTCTTTCTAATAGGTTGTAGCATGAGTCTATAAGTTCTTTGTCTGCTAATGGACAAATTTCAACACTATCGTTGAAATAGGAAACTTCTTTTCTCTGAGCATAGACACCTACACAATAGAATATTAGCATAAATACTAATAATGTTCTAAATGCTTGTGTTATTGTTTTCATTCCGTTTCTACACCTTTAGGTTGTACAATCAGTTCCAATCGCTTGATATCGTCTTCTGTCAGTTGGATGTTCCCTCCATCACCTGTTGCTCTGAGCAACTTGCAAGAAGCAACATCATAATTAAGTATAAGCACCAATTTTTCATCTTTTATAACTTTGTGTTTGGTTCTTACTCAACATCGTATTAGTTTTTATAGATTACTTACCAATACAGTTTATGCTTGCCGCATATATCACATTCATTCCATGGAATATGTTCGTCAACATGAACATGTCCACTGCCTTTAAATGTTGGCATCCCTGTAGAATAATTTGGATTTATGCCATACCCACTTCCTCCACAACTACTACATTCCTCTGAAATGAGTCCACCAAGATAATAGTAGTCATATCCAGTACCATGACAATATCCACAATACAAATAGCCATTAGGAGGCAAAGATTTCTTGTCTGCAGAGCAAGATGTCATTGTACTTAAAAACATCATCATTAATATAATCCACGAATACATATTGAATCTCATCTCACAATACCCTAATTCGTGTCGGGCACAACTTCTAAGTTTGTTATTTTGTATGTTTATGATAATAGAGAGAGAAAAGTAACCACTAATCTATCATTCCATTGGCTTGATATAGTGCAATTGCATATCAATCCCAGAAAGCAAATTTATCATACGAGGTGTCTTGCTCAAACACTTTATCTCCAAATACCATATCGTCGGGCTTCTTTATTCGAATGATGGGGCAACAGGCGAAAGCACAATCCCCTACACTCGCATTTGACAGAAATTTGATATATAAGAGTCGCTCGTTATGATAAAAGGCTTCTGCTCCTATTCTCTTCAAAGAGTTTGGAAATACCGCCCTTACCATATTGGAAGGATAGAAGGCACGAATACCTATTGTCTCCAGTCCTTCAGGGAAGTTAATGGTTGCAAGTCTTTTGCAGAATCGGAAAGCATAATCTCTTATCTTTCGGACTCCATTATGCAGTATGACCTTTCGCAGATTACCACAAAACATAAAACCACCTATCTCCTTAACCGATGAAGGAATGTCAATCTCTCGCAGGGAATAACAACATTCAAAGCTATTCAAATATTGTAGGCTTTGTGGCAGAATTATATCCTGCAACGCTTCACAGTGTCGAAACGCATGACTTCCAATTTCTGTTATTGCATCATGCAACTCCACTTTTTTCAATGATATGCAACCATCAAATGTGTCGCTTTTTATCTCCATCACTGAGCGTGGAATGACAATATACTCCAATGCTTCGCAACCCATAAATGCGGCATTGCCTATTGAAATTATGTCGCTATGCAACTCTATATTTTGAAGCCGTGTCTGCAAACAGAAAGCAAATGGTTCAATGACTTTGACGCTTTGTGGCCCGGAGAAATATTCCTTCTTCTGCCAACAGAATATCAGTCGGCTCATGTCTTTGGAGTATAGTACGCCGTCTTTGAGGGTTATGTGATCAGACTGATTATCAATCTCTGAAATTTGCACTTTGAAACATTTCGTTGGAGCCACACAAACATACGGACGTTGCTCATACGTTGCAAACGGACTCTCATATTGCATCTCTATTCGAAGACATTTGGGCAGATGTAGAGCACCGATGTTGCTATACTTCTTACACAGCAATTCATCTTGTTGCATTGTGACAATTTTCTCCATATCACAAAAATATTAAGTTATCGATAATCATCTCTTTCTCTATCAAGAAAATCTTTGGTCAGTTTTACCTGTCTTTTGTTTGCAAGACACAGATGTTCCTGCAAGTTCTTTTCGTTATTCATATTCTTCTCTTTATACACTAAACACTATACCTTCATTACAAGCCTCAGCATTTGGAAAAATTGATTTTACCTCTTGTTCAAACTGTTGCTCATCATCGTACCTTATCGAGTAATGACCGATAATCAATTTTCTGGCATTGGCTCTTTTTGCGATGTTTGCGGCTTGATGGGTTGTACTATGAAAAGCATTTATTGCTTGATTCTTGTCATTAGCAAGAAATGTAGTCTCATGGTAAAGCAAATCAACATCTTGTAATTGAGACACCATAGATGGATTATAAGCTGTATCACTGCAATAAGCATAACTACGGGGAATAAACTCACTTGGAGCAGTCAACTCTTTATTGGAAATTAATGTTCCGTCAGGAAGTATGTAGTCATAACCACTCTTTATCAACTTGAAATCACATTTTGGAATGTCGTATGACAGGCATTTCTCAGGCAAGAGTACCCGTTTCTTTGGCTTTTCCCTAAATAAGAAACCACAGCACGGAATGCCGTGTTTTAAGGGGATAGTTTCTATCTCCATCTCTTCGTCTTCATATATTTTTTGATTAGAATTTCCCATAAACGTGTTGATATTTACATTGAAAGGTATGTGGCAAAGTTCTTTCAACATTAACATCAGAATGTCTTTCAAATCTTCTGGTACGAAAACATTGATGTCCTTTGTCCTACCCAGCATCAAGTTCAGTGAAGAAAGCAAAGGCACAAGACCAAAGAAGTGGTCGCCATGAGCATGACTGATAAATATATTGTCCATATTCGTCAATTTTATGCCATACTTCCATATCTGTGTCTGTGTTCCTTCACCACAATCCACCATAAACAACTTATCATGCACATTGACAAGTTGTGAGGTTGTCATGTGTCTGCCAATTGGTATGGCAGCTCCACAACCCAATATGTTCACTTCAAACTTTTCCATTGTCGTTTTAATATGTTATACTATTTTTAATTTTTCCCTAAACTCAGACACATTCCATCACTATTGCCGTATAATTGTCATCATCTTGTTTCTTACAAAGGAAATCATAAACGTCAAGTATTTCTTCCAATGGCTTGTCATCCATCATCCTTGTTCGCAAAATGTCTGGAGCCATACTTTTGTATAGTCCGTCAGAACACAATAATACTCTGTCACCAGTCTGCAACTTGATTTGTCGGATATCTGGTACTGCCACTTCTGGGCGGTAAGAGAAGAAGCACTTGGCAACAATCTCCCATCCAAAATCAAGCCGGATATGGTCTTTTGTCTGATAAAGTAATCCATCACCAGGTCTTTGTACATAACAGCGACTATCACCAATATGCGCAATGGTTGCCACATCGTTTTCAATACTTACCATGACCATAGTCGTACCCATCTCTGCATGATGAAGCTCAAATGCCTTTTGGTCAATGGCACAACTTGCTTTCTTGCAAGCGAGTTTTACCTTTGAGTCACAATCGGGCGTACTGATATGCTTCTTCCAAAAGTCAGATATAGTATTGCATACCGTTTCACTGGCAGTCTCTCCAAAGGAATGACCACCCATGCCATCACAGACTATTCCCGTAAACTGATTGTTTTGTGGCATATCAATGACCTTGTAAGCATCTTCGTTATTATGCCTTCTACCAGTCTTGCTTATTGTTGCATATCTTATCTCCATATTACGATTCTTTTTAGTTTATGATAGTATAGAGGGAAATGTAACCTCTAATCTATCAGTAATGTAATATTTCCGACCATATTATTTCAATAATACTTACTCAACATAGCATCTCCGATTCTTTATCGGAATCCAATTCTTCTTCTCTTTCCTTCTATTTGCTTTTGTTCAAATTTATCCTTTATACGCAAATGCTCTTCTATCACCGCTTTGCTAACGCTTGGTGGTGTTATTCTGACTGCTTCTACAAGAAGTTGGGTAGAGATGTTACAATGGTTACGAAATGCTAGTCTCGCGGCAACATCCACAAGCAATTTGACATCTGCTGCCACTCTGCCTTGCAAGTGTTTGGCGACTTCTTTGACATTTATACTGTCCGTTTTTCGCTGGCTCAATTGTATTTCCAATAACTTTTCTATGGTTTGCATATCAGGCACTCCAATATAATATTTTCGTTCCAATCGTCCAGCTCTCAATGCAGCTTCATCAATCTCCTCAGGCATATTTGTTGCAGCAATCACAAATACGCCAGCATCACCACAGTTGTTGATTTGGCACAAGAACTCATTTATCTCACCCGACTCACTTGCATTCTGCTGTTTTGTTCTCGTTCTCAGCAAGGCATCCACCTCATCAAGAAAAAGCAGTGTCGGTGACTTTTCTCTTGCTTCTTCAAATAGCCGAGCTATTTTCTCCTGTCCACCATGAATGTAAGGTGAAGCAACATCTGAGCATTTCACATACATGAAATGACACTGCATTTCTTCGGCGCATTTCTCGGCAAAGAAAGTCTTTCCGCATCCAGGAGGCCCATACAGCAATATGCCATTGGGAATGGTAATTCCAAGTTCCTTGGCTCGTTCGGAATCGTTCAACACGTCGATAATGTCATAAAGAATTTCCTCCTTCAAATCATCCATTCCTGCGATATCAGCGAATCCATTGCCATTACGAATGTTCCGCTTGATTTTATTGCCATCTGCAGAAGAAGGCAATAGCTTTGACAAGGCGCTCCTTAATTCATCAAGTGACTGGTAGCGGCTTTCTGGTTTATATTCGACAGCTTTACCAATGACGGTAATCATTTCATTGGATGGATTGACTCCTGTCAAAGATGGAACCAACAATGGTTTACGCTTCATTTTCAACAACACTAATGTTTTCATCGTCTCATCAAGCATATCTACATTTATTGCCCAAGGTTCTATACCAAACAGCATTTCATACATCATTGCTCCGATGGCATACACCTCACTAGCCTCGGTAAACTTGCCATGGAAATATTCAGGAGCTTGGCAGACATTCTCATTGGTACATTGTGGAGGATCAGGCTCCGACAATTTCTCTCCAATAGAATTATCAATCATGACAATATTATTGGATTCTATTTTGGAAGTACACGCAAAATTGCTTGCCACTATGTTTATATACCCCAACTTTCCATTCTCCTTGTGAAGGCCATCAAGCAACGATATGATAGCCAAAGCAGACAATAAGGTCTATATTTCTGGAAGCTTATTTTAAGCACAGAACCAATAGGCGTAAAATAGCAGAGATTGCAAAAGGCCATTTTATCAAACCAAGAAACATGCACAAGATTTCTCTCCATGCCATTCTTTCCCCTCCCAAGATTCTATATCCTCCATTTTCTTTGATAACACGGCAACAACCTAAAGGTAATATAGGTATGAAGAATAAGCAAAACACATGATAAGTGACATAAGTTTTATAATCACCAACCAAAGCCTCTCGGTACTTACCATAGAAAGAGAAGCCTATTCCATTTATTCGCATTAGCGAAAGTCCTTTTCCATCATTGCCATTTAGGGAATATTGCATATTTCTTTCCCAAGTTTTATTCAGATGTTTGTGAAACTTGTTATAAACAACAAATAGCCCTAAGGTTGTAATCCATAATAAAATGACTATGTAAGTTTCTGCCATATTATTTTCCCTATATTCGTGTCGGGCGCAACTTTTAGTTTTGTTATTGATTTGCCCTTACTGTTCTCTTCAAGAATCTAACCGCAAAGTCTAATGACTTGATGATGTGTGGTACTATGCCCTTGGCAGATTCCAGATCTGTAATTTTGTGGTCGTAATCCAAGGACACCTTAGCATCATCTTTTTCAGACAAAAGAGCCTTGATGAACTTCACATTTCTATTCGTGTCATTCACCGCATCCTTTAGCAACTCCTTATCTAGCGAGGAAAGTCCAGCAACAAAAGGAATGCAGAAACGAACCATACTTTCGTCTTTGCCTACCACATAGAAATACACTTGTCCGTTGTACTTGAAATGCCAACCTAAAGAAGGCATCTGTATCGTTTGACCGCACATTCGGCGAATCTCATTTACAATTTCTTCCTGCTTCATATTCACAATAGTTTTGTTTTACTATTTATGATAGAAGAGGGAGAAAAGTAACCATTTCATCAGTCCAACATGACAAATGCAGCCCAATGGAATGGATCGGGATACTTTTTGCGGATGGTTTCCTTTGCTTGTTCAAAAGCCTTGCGTTTGTTCCAGGCATTGTTCTTGTCGGCAAAGCATTCATAGAATGTAGTCATAAATTCAGAAGTAACTTTGTCATCTACATTCCATAGCGACATGATGATGGTACCAACACCAGCTTTTTTGAAGGCACGCTGCAAACCAAACACTCCTTCTGCTGTCACTTTACCTTGTCCGGTCTTACATGCTGAAAGAACCATTAATTCTGTTCCCTTGAAATCAAGATTTGCTATGTCTTTAGCTGTCAACACACCACCAAGTACGCCATCAGAATACTTCTTGCCTAACCAGGCAGCATTGCCTCCTGCAAACACTAATCCAGATAAAGACATTGCATCGGTATAACCACTAAGATAATCGTTGTCTTTTGCCTCATCAGGAGTATAATAAAAGCCATGCGTAGCTATATGTACTATGGATGAAGATTTACCACTTAAAGCCACAAAAGACTCTGCATTTCCCTTAGAACCGGAATAGACTTTTACAGCAAACCCATTGTCCTCCAATGTTTTTTCTATCTTCTTAACTTCATCTTTCGTATTGCGCAAATCCTTAAAGCCAGACTTTCCATACTCAGAACGCACCAGCGCTGCCAAATCAGATTTTTCATACGCCTTACTTTCTTCTTCCATCTTTTGTGGAGCCAAACTATATTGCAATCCTCCATAAAGCGTAGCAGTTCTATTGTTTTTACTAGAATGATGAGCTTTCACAATTTCTCTTGCAGAAGTCAATCTTACAAAATCATAATGCTGCCCTAATGTCGTTCCATCTGAAAGAGGAAGAGCTTCTAATGCTATGCTATGCATAATGCCTGATGGAATATAATACACAGTACTTCCTTCAGTAATATTTGCTCCGATTGATTTCCAAATTAAATTAAAAGCCCCATCCTGCAATTGCTCATAATTGTAGAGTGTAAAACTTTGCATACCATCTAAAAGGGAATCAAGTTGCTGCTGGTCGAAACACTTTACTAAAAGCGGATGTCTTTTACTCTTGTCAAATATATATGCTGCATATTGGCGAACAGAATCTTCTGTTTGATAATCAGAAAAGTCTATCACAACTTCATTATCAGCTAGACAATTCCTAACCTTTTCATAGTTTATGTCAAGATATGTCTCATATTCGTTGTAACTTTGGCATTTGTAGCTAAGCCGTTGTTCCAACTCTCTTTGGCGAATCGTCAAGCTATCTATTTCAAGCTTATTGTATTCATAGTTGCTTCTCAATGCAAGAAGTCTATTGTTTATAGCCAAGAGATTACGATAATTGGCAATGTCATCATCAGTTCCTTCATTGCGGATAATATCAACTACCGTTTTTTCTGTTTCAAGCAGCAAGGACTTTGAGAACAATAAAGCATTATAACAAATTTCAGTTAATTCACTATTGAGATTTCCGCATTTTATGGCAAATGTGGCCATACCACTAAGGTTATTCAGCGTTTCCATCCAGAACTGTTCTCTTTGTGTCGGAGTCGAATATCGCCAAAGTTGTTTCATACTATAAAGTAATTGAGTCATAGAAATACGAAACAGACTGTCTGCCTCGTTTGCATTCCCACGAGCTCCTTCAATATTGGCTAAAGTAAACACTGTCTGATAATAAGGACCTGACATATCTCCAAATTTATTCTTGCAAGCCTCTACATATTCACTATACGTTGCAAAAGCATCATCATAACGTTTAAGCACGAAATAGGCTTCAGACTTATTCTGTAAACTTGTGAATTTTGATGGTGAATCTTCTGTTCTTTTATCAGCGAGAGTATTCAATGCTTTATCAAAATACTCTATTGCTTTTTCGTATTTCTCAAAATTGGCATAACAACTACCTTTTATATTGTAAAAGTTAGCTATCACTTCCTTGTCTTGATAGGAATTACCAACACCACGTTCCAAACTATCCAGACAAGCAAAAGCTTTCGTACTATCCTTGTCTAAGGCATAAAGTGTACATAAGTTACTGTATGCCTGGTACTGCTGGTCACTATTCCTGCCGTTCAATTTTTTAGTTTGATCTATATAATTCTTAGCGAATCTGATAGCAGTTTTGTATTGCTTTTGTTGTTGTTTTAGGTTCATCATAGAGCTATAGTAATTGAACTTTGCCTGTTCTCTGTCAGAAAAAGACAAATCCTGCATCACATCCCAACATTGCTGCAATTGCGTCTCAACCATAGCAAACTCCTTTCGTGCCAAATACTCATTTGACCAATATAAATGATATATGGTCTTCAGTTTGGCCGAACTGGATACATGATACAGAGAGTCCAACGCTTTCAGATACTGATTATACCCAATTATGTTGCCTACTGTTCGATATAAGGCTAGTAAGTCAACCATAATTTTGGATTGAAAGAAATCCTCATTGGCTTCTGTTGCTATTTGCAAAGCATCTTTATAATGTTCGTTGGCTTTTTCCCATTCACCCAATCCTGCTTTCAAAGCTCCCATAGCTTCTGTTGCTTGTATTTGAAACTCCACATCTCCAAGATTACGATAGCCCTCTTGGGCTTTTTGCAAATGTTCGTATGCAAGATTAAATTTGCCTGCGTTAATATCCAAAGAACCTTGAGCCATCCAATAATTAGGGCTTCCAAATCTATACGGATTTGTTTGCGCCCATATACTACAGGTGGATAAAAGCCAAATAAATACAATTGTTATATAACGTTTATAGTTCTTCATTCTACCTTCAGGTTCATTCATGTAGTAACGTAACGGTATCTGTTGATATTGAATCATTAGCAATGCTATCAGTTGGCGCAGTCATGTCAAAAACATCATTTTCACCGCCACGCACATGGTCTGTAGGGGAGTTTTTTTCTATAAACAGCGGATTGATGGCAAAGAAGCCAATAACCAATACGGCAGCAATACCAGAGAACCATACCAGTTTCTTTCTGAAGTTAGACTTATGTCCTACTATTTTTGTATCTTCTGCTTCCTTATACTCAGGACAAGGACATGAACAAGCCCTAATACGCATTTCATCTTGTGTCTCATATTCCTTCTGGAATTCAGCCATGGCTTTCAGTTTATCACCACGGCTTTTCAAAGCCTCCTTTACGTTCTTCGTAAACTCATACTGCTCCCTTTTCTCATTATCCTCTTCTATCTCTTTCAGAAATTGAGCCTTGGCTTCCTCCGACATGGTATCACCATGAAGCAGGTATTCGTCTATTCTATCTTGAAAATTATTGTCCATACCCATATTGCATTTATGAATTCAAATAATTGTGATAAATGTTTTTTGCCGAAGTGCGCAGTGATTCCATACACTTGTGCTTTTTGGTTTTGAGCGCATTCTTCGAATCAATTGTTGGAATCTCCAACAGAATTGTATCCAAGTCCTTCTCCTCATAGTAGAACTTGCTCAATATCTCGCTGCATCGCTCCGACATGTGCGATATAACATCAGCAATGATGTCGAGCATCTTGTTGTCTTCCGAGTCATACAGCATATTGATGTACTGCTGCGCATCAAATCCTTCTTCCTTGATTTTTCGTCCCATTTCCGTTTCAGGGTCAGCGTATGAAGGATTCTCTCTTCCCCATTCCAGATACTTGATGCGAGCGATACCCATAAAATAGGTAAGGATACTACCGCTCAGCGGTTCATTGTTTTTGCCCATCACCCTACCTTCGCTCACATAAATCTTTCTGCGTTCAATATTTTCCCACATCGCAATGAATGTGTTTTGGAATATCTCCGTGGCAGCTTGCTCATCAGCAAAGAATACGCCACGATAGTTTGCCCAAAAGTATTGTGAGCAATAAGCATACAGTTCCGACTGTATCTTCCTGTTTTTATCGTACATTCCGGCAACAAGTCGGGCTTCCTTCTCCTGTTGCGATGCACGCATTTGTATTGTCTTTGCCATTCTATTTACTCAGTATATCTTTTATATTATATTTTCCTATGTCTTCACCCGTCATCTCCGGCTGTTGCGGTCTGCTACCGGTATTGCGGTTTACAAACTTTCTGATTCGTTTCATAAACTCTTCATTGCTTACCTTCCCGCTTTTCTTCAATTCTGTCCACAATGCGTATGTCAGTTTACCAACAGCAGGACTTTTCATTTCAACATTTACTTGGTCGCTTCTGCAAGCACTGATAGTAATCCATCGTTCCGCCCAAGGCTTAGCCTTAGCATTAATGATCTTTTCCTTGTCATTGTCACCCATGAAGAGCGACTTAAGCATTTCGAAAGTCTCATATAAGCCACGAGCATTCAGGCTATCTACTACCAATGTATCTTCCACACCACGCACCACCTCGTCATCATAACCACGAGTACCATCACCGCTATGGCAAGCATCTATCACCACAAGCAGTTTCCCTTTTGCACCTATTTTATGACGGATGGCATTAAGATAAACATTCAGTTCATCGTCTGTCAGATGTTTCTCCCCATGATATGTTGCGCTTGCTTTTCGATAGGCATCATATGGAATCCAACATTCATCCAGCCCGTCCTTCTCGTCGTTATGCACATCCGTCATCTGTTGTCCATGTCCAGAGTAATGGATATACACCACATCTCCTTGCTTACACGAAACTGTCAATCGCTTGAATGCCCCGACAATACCAATCTTTGTTGCCTGCCGATTCACCAATGTCGTTACCGACTTGAATCCTGCGCTTTTCAACATTCCTTGCACAAGCGGCACATCCTTGTCACCATTGATTTTGTTCCAAGCCTTATCTTGCTGTTCTCCTAACCCTATAACCAAAGCTCTCTTTGTCTGTGCGGAGACTGACAAAGAGAGCAATAGGAGAAAGTATATTATTATTCTTATCCTCATTCTGTATTCATAAGTATTTATACGTTACTATCTAAAAAAACAAATTTTGCTTGGACAAAGAATCTTAAGATAGTTGAATGTTTATCTCAAGATACGTTACGATGTCATTTTAAATTAGTTCATTAAGTATATATATTGCTAAGAATCACTACTCATCATTTGTTTTAAAGAAGATGCTATACTGCTATGCAGAATATCCTTATACAAATCTGAATTTACCAAATCCTTGAAGAAATTATATTTCCGCAAAGTAGCAAGATGTTTCTGTTCATATCCACCAGAACTGACTATCAAATTAATGTAATAACATAATAATTCGTCTTGATTTAACAAAGCCTGTGTTCGTTCCATATACAGTGCTTTATCTTTATCACTTAATTCTGAGGCTTCTATCGTATCTATAATATTATATAAGAATTTAAAGCAACTTAAGAAATTTGCCCGGTAAACAAGTTGGGAAACAAAATCATTCCATATTTTGGATATTGTTGGAAAATCAAAAGTTTGCCCACTATATTTTTTTGCTATATTACTATAACAACGACAAAAGTTCGTCGTTACAGGTTGATTATCTACAATATCAAAATGAAAGCCTATTCTATTTATCATAGCAGGGCAGACGCATTAAATTGCGCTGCCCTCCAAAAGTTTTGACAGGTACTCT
>ERZ1031095.177-NODE-177-length-20906-cov-16.884946_pt1 | contig 20906 bp, 10 predicted proteins | sample MGYA00517108_ERZ1031095 | MGnify/ENA primary metagenome ERZ1031095 (study PRJEB33719, sample SAMN04261275) | wastewater metagenome | biome: rural village; feature: human; material: feces | host: Homo sapiens | place: El Salvador | collected 2013-01-07 ... | reverse complement strand
GTGTATCCCCGAAATAATCGGACTGCAAAATTACACATTTTTATTTGATTATGTGAATGTTACGAGTCCTGCGCCCCATCTTTTATGAATCTTTAACTCAATTTACGCTTTATTACTCATGATAAGCAATAAAAAAGCCCCCTCAGCACTTTTGCCGAGGGAGCTTATCTAAAGCTTATTCTAAACCCATTTTTCAGGGTTAACGAGAGATTTGAATTACTTCAAAACCACCTTCTTGCCATTGATGATGACAAGGCCCTTGGCAGACTTGCTTACACGCTTGCCATCAAGAGAGTAAACATTGCCAGCCTTAACAGTCTTGTTGACTGTGATGTCGCTGATGCCAGTAGCTACCTTCTCAGCTTCAAGAGCCTGATCTACGATATTTTTAGCCTCAAGCAGGATAGCGTCAATTCTAGCCATCATCTCGTCGAAAGACTCCTGGGTCAATTCGCCCATATAAAGCTTCGTGAACATCTGGCTCATTTCTACGTTGAGGTCATCCAACTTAGTAAAGAACTGATCCTTTACAGTTGGGCACTGAGTATCAAGGGTAGAGATGTATTCATCCATCTTCTGAGAAGCTGGATAATACTTTGCGTTAAACTGAGCCATCCACTCATCCTTCTGTGCCTGAGCATACAAGTCGGAGATATTCACCTTGAAATAACCAAAGCTCTCTACAAAACCATCGATCTTGCTTTCTGTATAAGGAGCCGTAGGATCGGCTGGTGCCTGAGCAAATTCAGCAGCAAGGTTCTTCCAATACTCTGCTGATTCATTTACCGCAGAAAGGTCATACTCTGGGAAATCCTTCTTTATCTTTGCTATTTCTGCATCCAATGAAGCGAGTGTTGCAGTGATGTCATCCACCAAAGTGCTGGCTTTCTTTGATGCAGCCAAGAGGGCATCAGCCTTTGCACTGATGGCATCAAACTTATCACACATCTCCTTAGCCTTTTCAGCAGACTCGATAGGACCACCCATCATGACAGGCATGTAAATCTGCATCATCTCGGCATCCAGGTCATCGAAAGAAGGCGCATAATAATTCTGCACGTTCTCAGGAACCTTTCCCAAACATTCAGACTTATGCATAGAAGCATTCTGATAATGAGTATTCACCTGGAAAGAATAAACCTCCTGCTCTGCATTCTTCACTGCATCCTTGAGACCTTCAGCCATCTCTGCTACTTGAGCCTGATAGCTTTCAACCTCTGCAGCAGTAAGAGTCCCTGCAGCAAACTTATCCTTCACTTCAGCAGCCATATCAGAAAGACTGCTCTTATTAAATTCCAACGAGCCCTTGGTATCCTCTGCATCCGCATACTTCTCGTTGATTTCCTTCAACATGGCATCGATGTTCTGCTGCAAGTCACTGATAGACTTCTGCAGTGCATCATACTGCTCTTGTGTTGCAAGAGTCTGACCCTCTTCTGCTGCAGCAGCAAATGGCTGGGCAGCTGATACTGAAATTGCTGGCGCTGCGCTCAACATGAGCATAGCGGCAAAAAGTAGTTGTTTCTTCATTTTACTCTCTTTTAAAAAGTTAATACTAATATTTATTATTTCACGATTTTATATACCTTGTTCCCCTGCTTCACGATGTAAATGCCGTGGCGCATCTCCTTGGCAGATACCAGGCGACCGTTGATATCGTAGTATTTTATCTGACCATTACCAGAGTAGTCAGTAGTAATGGAGCCAATGCCCGTAGAACTTGCAGGTACCACGATGAGTTCCTTTGAATCGTAAGAAAGCTCACCTTCCTTCTTGGCGTTTACAACCAGAGCATAGGTGGATCCTGATTCCAGACCGGAGAATGCAAACTCAGTCTTACCATTGGTAGAAACCTTCTGATAAGCAGCCACAGGCTCGTGAATCAAGGCATTGCATCCCAAAAGAACATCGTCGATATAGAAGGCACCGGAAGTACGCTGGATGACTTTCAGTCTCACAGAATCAGCCAACTCCGGCAATTCATAGCTGTAAGTATTGCCCGAAGCCATGTCGGCACCACCCTGCAAGGCGGCAATCTGCTTCCATTCTCCATCCTGATAAGCCTCTACTGCCAAGGTTGCCTTGGTTGAAGAAGAAGACTTGGCGTAGAACTTCACAGAAGAGATACGTTCCTTGGCAGATGCCATCTTCAGATAAGAATCCTTCTTGTTCAGACGGAGGCAAGGCACTTCCTCGCCATACGAAGTCATGCTCAGGTTTCCATTGGTTTCCCAAAGTGATGGCATGCCCTCCAGTTCGTTGCCGAAGTCATAGCCCTTCTGGGTTGCCTCTGAAGCATAAACCAGCTTATGCAAGGTCACCACGTAATCGTCTACAGCATCCATACCTGTCCATGAAGCCGTGAAGCCCGTTTCATCCACAGCTGTTGTCTTCACGCCCGTCACATAATACTTGCTGAAAGGTATTGCGGTGGTTGTGAACTGCTGGGTGTAGACGTCAGAAGAATAAGATCCGCGATCAGCCTTCAAGGTCATCTCGTAGGAGGTTTCAGGCTTCAAGCCCTCGATAGGGAGAGAAGACTGCGCCTCGGTATATACCTTATTATCATAGAGCGGCAGAACTTCTTTCTTGCCATCCACCACAGAGTAGACATTCAATACATATCTCTTGGCAACAGGCACATCAGCCCATCCTACCACAACGCTGCTATCCTTCACCTCGGCAACCTTCACTTCCGGCGTATTCAGCTTCAGGTCCAGTCCGCCGAGCATAAGATTGATGATGCCATCTTTCTCCTCGATATCATCCAGCGACATCACCTTGCCGCCCGACCAGGAAGTCAAATCGCATTGGGTTACCTTCGAAGTTCCAGGGTACGGATCTCCCGTACGGGTATTGTCGGTGCGCTTGTCGTCAGCTTCAACAATATCAATGCGCTGATGAGAGCCCGTGATGTTCACCTCGTTTTTTTCCCAACTCTTGGCATCGAAGTCGATATGCCAGAGCAGCATGCCATGGCCAGGGATAAACTCATCCCATCCCTTCTGCTGGCGGTTCTCCATGATGAAGTATTCCTCATCGTTGGTTCCACCCACAGGCACCACGTATGCCTTGTTGCTGTCGTTCAGATCAGGCAGAACGTTGAGGGTATCCACTCCGCTGTTCAATACGGTCAGGTCGAGCCATCCCAGGCAGGCACGCTCGTAGGCAGAGAATGCCGCAGGCGTATTGCCGTTGTTGTTGTAGGAAGCCCTATCCATGGTATCGAAGGAACCAGGGGTAAAGGTTGCCATGCCATAATATATATCATAATGGTCGGCAAGACCGAGCACATGGCCGAATTCATGTACGAAGGTACCGATGCCCGCAGGCTGCGGTGTGATGATGGTACCATTGATTTCGTTACTGCAGGTATAGTTACCCACCTCGATGCCATCCAACTTCAGCGACTTCTGGGTAACCCCAGCTTCCTTGGCGATATCAGCATAATAGGCAGAATGTGGCCAGATGGCATTGCCATCACCCGAATCAGCCTCACCCTTTCCGGCATAGAAGAAATAGATATTGTCGATGAAGCCATCCTGGTTGTGATCATACTGCGAGAAATCCACCAATGGGTCGGCAAGAGTACAAGCCTCTCTCACGAACTCCTCCAGGGCTACCGGATTATCCGTAGAAGAACCCTTGTTGGCTCCATAATAAGAATACTTCTTTGGCAATGTTACAGGGCCGATGACATCAAACTGAGGTTGGAATTTGCCATTGGAGCTGTTCACATAGAAATCTCTAGCACTTCCATTGGCACCATTGCTATAAGTAAATCCCGGTTCATTGAGCATACTGTTGAAGAACTGATGCGCATCGCTACCCACGGTAGAAAACTTCGTATCAGCAAACTGCACCAAGATGACCAATGAATGAACTTCGCCTGTGGTAGGGAAATTATTTAATTTTTCTTCCTGCGGATTGCTGCTGGAACGGGAGACCAGCGATGAAACCGCTGAGAGCGGGGACGCAGAATTGATGCCGTTTTTTAGAGAAGCATTTCTGCGAGCCGAGAAGACTTGCTGCAACTGCTGCAGACGGGCACGCTTGAAAGATTCCAAGATGGCAGACTTGTCCTGGCTTTCGATGAACTTCTTGACCTGAGCACTTCTGTCAGAAGCCTCTGTAGCCTTGATGCCGCTAGCCTGCACCTCACCATTCTTCCAGTCGGCATACTCGTAGTTTCGCAGCTGTGCATTGAACACGAGCGGAATACCGTCGGAAGTCATCACATAATGGCCATGCTCATCACCATGCATCTGAATGGTGATCCAGGAGCCATCAGCCTGCTTCACCTTCAAAGGTTTCGGATAAGCAGGAATAGCAAAGGTGGCCTGCACAAAGCAGACCACCAATAAACTGAATATGATTATTTTTTTCATACTTACTTGATAACAAACTTGGCTGTAGCCTTATGACCAGCCTTATCAGTTGCCTTTACGATGTAGAGACCAGAGGTCAAACCTGCTGTGCTGAATGCAGCACCAGAAGTCTTGCCTACGAGCTTGCCGTTTACGCTGTAAACATAGATAGCGTCAGCACCCTCGGCAGAAATCTGAGCGTCAGCTGCCTTGATAACCAAAGCCGCAGCATCCTCTACGTTCTCGATACCGCTTACATAGTTCTTGAGAACTGTTACATTGATTGTAGCAGAGAACTCACCGAAGCTAACGGTAACCTCACCGATACCCGTCTTCGTACCCTTGATAACCAGGTCGATGCTGTTGCCATGAGCCTCACCGAGAGTAGCAGTAGCATTACCACTAGCAGAAACTTCCAGGTCAGACTCCAGGTCTGGGTTCTCCATACCATATACAGAAACCTGAACTACAACAGCGCCCTCATCGTCAGTACCTACAGTTACATCATCTGCGCTAACAGCGAGAGCCTTTGCGATATTGTTGAAGTAAAGAGTAGGAACCTTGCTTCCATCCTCCTTCCAAGGCTCAGCGAGAGTGCTTCCGTAAGCATACTCCAAACCTGCGAAGAAGTCCTTGTTCATTTCCTTGGCTGCCTTGAAGGCACCCTCAACGCTGGCAGCATCAGTGTTGCCCACATTGTTGGCAGTATAGTTGTTAGAAAAGCGAGTCTCTGTCTTAGGAGTCTCACCCGCAGCATAGTCCTCATCAGCGATAGTTCTACCGGCAATCTGATGAGTAGTAGCAGGGTTGCTTACCTCTTCACCATTCTCGAAAGCCTTGATAGAGCCGTCGAAGACGCAGTTCTTTACATAACCGGCACCACCATTCCAGGCGCTCTCCATCACACCAACGATACCACCTGCAGCATATCCGTTCCAGGCAGACTTGCTGGTTGCTACGATATCAGCATGGCTGATCACATTAGAGATACCGTTGAAGAAATTATCACCGATGAAACCACCTACAGTATTCTCTGCAGTCAACTTACCGCGAACCTCGCAGTTGGAGAACGCACACTTATCCTGAATAGAACCTGCAATACCAACGATACCACCCAGATTGCTCTTGGCTGTGGCATTTACATTTGCATAGCATGCATTTACGCCAGAACTTGTACGAGTCTGACCAAGGATACCACCCACATTCTCTGAGTTAGGCAAAGAGATTTCACCCTGGAAAGAACTGTTGGCAATATTGGTATAGAGATTAGCGCAACCTACGAGACCACCCGCAGCAGAAACCATTGCATCCTCGCCGGCAATCTTGGCACCATAAACAAATACACTATCCACATTGGCACCCTTAACCTTGCTATTAGTAGAATAGCTGGTCTCACCAGCCAACACACCTATATACTGGTTGGTATTGGTTACATCAACAGTAGGGTTCACGAAAATCAAGTTCTTGGCAACACCATTGATATCGAGTGAGCCAAACAAACCTACATGACCTTCTGTAGTTCTGATACCGAGGTTATATACAGTATGGCCATCACCATCCAAAGAACCAGTAAAGCTCTTGATAGGAGTCCACCACTGTGCAGCCTTCGCCATATCGATGTCAGCCACCAGCTTGTAGCTCTTGGTTGGCTCCAGAGCCATTTGCTGGAAGTCACCAGTAGTAGAAATCAGGTATGGATCCTCTACAGTACCCTTACCACCCTGCTCAAACTTGGTGAAAGGAAGGTCGTAGAAGCTCATGTCATACTTGTTGTTCTTAGTATCGCTGAACACAACGAACATCTGGTACTTGCCCAATTCGTTCATCACAGGGAAACCTGCCTGTGAGATAGAATGAGTATCATCACCACGCCATGACTTCAGGACGGTTCCGTCAACCTTGGCAACCTCCAAGACGTTGTCGAGCTTGTTGCTACCATCCTCGCGGCGCTTCTTGGCAAGGTATACATATTCCATATCATCATCTGTGTTGAAGAGATATGGGTTGAGTGATGTGCTGTTGAGCAATGGAGTGAAGAGCTCAGCCTTTGTACCCAGGTTAAGTCTGTCTACGTGATCGATAGTGCAATCAGGGTTCACCCAAGCGATAGGAGCCAGAACCTCACCAGCCTCGCTACCCTCTGCATTTGCCAAAGCGATGACATACTGATAGCCCTGCGCATTGGCAGAAGTTGGGTAACGGTCGAAGTTAGATGAGATGTTGTTACCGTCGATGTTCTGTGGCAACACACCCGCCTTCTCGCAGGAAGGAACATCTACCAGCTGAATCTGCTGGCCAGCACTCTCGCCTGTACCCAGGGTCTGCAGGAACCACATCTGGTCAGACTTGCCATGGATGGTGTTCAGCAAAGCCCACTGGTTGCTTGTCACCTTGTCGCAGATATCCTTCAACTTACCGTGCTCTGAATCGTAAACGGCGAATGAAACCAGGTCGGCATCCAGAGAAGGAGTATAGTCGAGAAGCTCTACGACATAGTTCAATTTGCCGTTGTTGCTGAAGTAGCCCTCAGACAAGTCGTTGTTGCCGAAGAGACCGAAGGCAGCAGAACGGTAAGGAACGCCCTCAGGAGCATTGATGGAAACACGGAGGCTATCCACCTGCTTGTAGTTCTTGTCCAAAGTTTTCAACACCAGGAAGTTGTCTGGATTCTGTACGATATCCTGGTTACCATCACCAGCATCGGTATCGGTATATGGCTTCTCATACTGTGCCAGAACATAGTAAGGAGTACCATCCACGTTCATACAGTTGAAGCAGGAACCCTGCAGATAGCTGATTCGGTTATCGATGTTGAAGCTGAAGGTATGCTCCACGTACCACTTGTCCTTTCCCGAGGCAGGAGGAGCGATGACATCGATGTTATACAGGCTGTCAGACTCGTGAGTCATGATCAGGCGCTGGTAGCTGTTCCAGCCCTTAGATGCATCGAATACCAGACCGGTACCCTCCATCTCGAACTTGATTTCACCGGTATTGACATCGTAGGCACGAGTCAGATACTTGTTTTCGCCGTTGAAAGCATCGTGGAACTCCACCAGGATTTCGTTAGACTTCCCGTCCTTATCGAAAAGTTTCTTGGTAACAGGACCGTATGGAGTGATGTTTTGTACATGCTTCCATCCTTCAGGAACCTTGACGCTGAAAGAGCCCACTTGCTTGTGGTTGTTATCGAACAGCGTGATTTCTGAAGACTCATGGAAGTGAGCAGTATAATACTCGCTAAATACTGAGTCTCTAGAAACGATGCTCTGGGTGAAATACCAGTTGCCGCCGTCAGAACCGGTAACCCATCCGTAAGCCTCACCCGAAGCCGAATTGGTAGGAGTATCGCCTACGCGTGTAGGAGCATTGCTGATATTGGCAAAGCCAGCCTGGCGCATCTGGTAAGCACTGTTGCTGCGATCCACCATACCTGGCACAGAAACCAGGCGATGGATATCAGCATTCTTAAACTTCTTGGCAAACGATGCCTTGCTGGAGGCCATCGCCGCTGTGCCGCTTGCTCCCAGGAGCAAAGAGAGGCAAAGTGTAGATAATAATCTCATGATTACTTATTTTATCAAGTTTATTTTATGATAGATGATTTGCGATACGACTGCCATACTGCAAGCTTGGCTGCCATACTGCTGGCAGATGGACCCATCTGGCGAGCCAGGGCTGGAGCCTGACGCTTCGCAGAAGATGCATCAGCATCCTTTGGTATATCCATGAGGAATGGCTGTACCATCCAACCCTGATCGAGCACGTAGTTAGATTTGGAAGGACTCTTCGCCTTGAACACCTGCAGAATCATAGCCAGGAAGTTACCCGACTGGTTTTTGATATTATAGGCTGTACCGCCAAAGAATCCGTAAGTGCCATACTGCTTACTATACTTGAATGTGGCAGAAATAACTCCAGACTCTGAACCCATGAAGTAAGCGCCCTCCTCGTCGAGGAAGGTATCGTAGATAAAGTACTTACCCACCTTACCCAGGCACTGGCTGCTGCGGGTCTCCACGCTACCTGTTTTCTCATTCACAGTGATTGGGAATACCAGTCCCATTTCAGGAATAGAAAGCTCGGTGCGGCTCAATGTAGCATGCACGGTCTGCTGCTCCAGCTTGTCATCCTCGTTGAAATCGTAGTAAGAATAAACATACTCGCCGGCAATATCCTTGTCGAAGTCAAACTGCTTCACTACGAAAGAGTCGGTAACGGCTGCCACCTGATACTTGATGTAGTCGGCACGGAGATGACCTGTAGTATTCTCGCTGAGCGATACCTTCAATTCCTTGCTCACAGTATCCACCGAAGCCTTTGCCCACTCAGGAGCATAGATAAGCTTCACATCAGCGTTGGAATTGTATGCCTTGACGAACTCCGTAGCCTCGTCGTTGCTGAAAATCATATCAGCCTTGTTCATCTCGAGCACCAGGCCATACTGGGAAACATTGATTACCACAGAGTCAGCCTCTGTCTTCTTGATAACCAGCTTGGCGTTGCGCGACTGGCGTGAGTCGTTGGCAAGAGCCGCCAACTTCACGGTGCTGCCCTCGATGCTGGCGCTGAGCCATGAAGGTTCGTCGGTGTAAGCCTTGGCAGGAGTACAGTCCACGGTTACTTCACCCTCGCTGGCATTAGGTCCGAGCGAAGTCTGGGCAGAAAGCACGTTGATAGTGCTCTCGGCCACAGCCTGATAATCGCTGTCACTGCTGCATGAGGCCATCAGCCCCATGGCAGCCATACCTATTATATATATAGATTTCTTCATCTTACTTGATTATTTGTTTGGAGTCAAATTAGAAAGATAATACCATTCGATGACAAACACGTACTGGTTGTTCTCCTTGATAGGCTCTCCTTTTGCGGTACAAGCCAGGGCAACGAATGTATCAGAAGCATAGCCCTCAGAAGCCAAGGTTCCATCGTCCTCGAAGTCACCTTCCTGAGATACGCCGTGCCATACCACGTTCATACCACCCTGTCCGAGCAACATTCCCTTATTCAGGTCGGCGTTCATCAGCCACAAGGCAGGATATCTGCCGCTAGGGTCATCAATCAGCTGAGAAGGCAGATTGAGGGCACCCGTCTCCGGATTGTAGCTCAAGCCGATATTATAGGTATATCCGCCAGTGGTGAATGTACCCTTCAGCATGTTCTCCTGGTCTTCCACCTTCGAGATGGTCATATCGCAGGAACCCTGCATGGCTGAAAGTGTCCAGTTGCCTACCCAGGTATCGATGCCAGGAGCATAGGAATTCAAGGTCAGATTCTCGTTGTCCTTTGCTGTCAACACACCTGCCTTGCTTACCAGGAAGTCCTGTGCCTTATCCTCACCCAGAGCCACAGGCTCGTTAACGGCATGGATACCGGTAGGAGTAACATAGAATGGCTGCTCTACCATCTGTCCGTCGGCAGTGCGCGAAAGAATGCGGCGTGTGGCGGAATTAATCTCCACCATCTTGCTGGCATCCGAAGAATTGCCCACGCTGTAGTTCACGCCCAGGCGCTTCTGCACGTCGGCGATGCTGTCCAGATAGGAAGTCCAGTCTACGCCGTCAGCCATGCGGGTGAATACCATCTCGTTCTCCCACTTCTTACCTTTTACGAAGATGCTGTCTTCTGTAAGCTTGGTAATCACGAACTCCCAGTCGCCCTGCTCACCTTCTATATTGCCGTATGTAGGCTCTCCCAGGAAGTGGAAGATGTCGTTATAGGTGTTGAAAGAGAGCACAGGTCCCATGCTGCGGTCAACGGTATAACTGGATGTGGCGCGCTCGGTAGGTGCAGCAACGGCTGTATCGCCAGCCACGGTCACCTTGCCATTGGCAAACTTCATGAGGAAGGTATAGCCGCCACCGGTCATTCCCTTGCCTGTGAAATAGTGAAGCTGCCATCCGTTCTCAGAAGATTCCAGAATCTTCTGGGTATTCTCAACGGTGCTCTCGATGCGGTTGGCAGCCGACTCGTCGAAGAATTCCTTGTCATCGTGCAGACACGACTGCAAGCTCATGCTGCCCAACAAGCAAACGATAGCTATAAATATATGTTTCATAAATCTATTCTATTTTAAATGTTCCAAATCCAAAGAACTCAACTCACTGCCTCTACGCAGGATGGCTGCACGCAACACATCGATATCCACGTTCCATGAATCCTGCATGTAGTTTCTCACGATGTTAAGCTTCTGGTTCAATGCAGATACAGCCTCGTCGCCACCTACCTTCTGGGCATCGTCGAGGATAGCCTGCCACTGCTCAGGAGTATAAGTGATATAGGTAGACAGCATCTCGGCAAAGTCCTCCAAACCCTCTGACATGGCGTATGGGGTAACAAAGCCCTTGCCGTGAGCCACAGAATCTGCTATCTGATACCAGTTACCACTCACGTAGCCCGACTCGGTAATCTTGTTATAAGATGTGTCGTAAGGCTTCTTCTGGTTCAGGATGTGGGTGAACTCGTGGTGCATGGTGTGGAAGTAATACTGAGTCATCGATGCATAGCTCTCAAGCATGGCATCGGTCAGGTTGTTCACCATGTAGAGTGTTACCTTCAAGCCGCCCTCGGCAGTACCCAATACCATGGTTCCGTTGCTGTTGTAAGCCGGACTACCAATCAGGTGAATCACTCTTGGCACATTGTGCTTCACGAAATCAGGACCCAGCACCTCGGCGTATGAATCGAGCCAGAGATACTTGATGATGATAGCCAGCTTGGCAGACTTTGCCGAGTCGGCTGGAGTCAGGGTATAAGTATAGTCAGACTCGATGTCCTCCATCTTATACTTGAAATCGATGTTGTAAGGACTGGTGTAGTTCTTCTGCAACCACATGTCCAACTGGTCTCTCTCTGGAGAGGTAACAGGGAAGATGGTTGGTTCGTCTGGGTCATTGTCTGAGCAGGCCACGAAGCCCAGGCCCATCACCAATGCCAACATCAACATATATATATTATGTTTCATTTCTTACTATTACTTTATGTTTTTTTACTTATTACGAGGGTTTGGTGTAACACCCGCAGTGATTACATCCTGTGGCAACTGGATGGCGAGACGTGGGTCGCGTGCCTCCATGGTGTCGGTGATGTCTGTAATCTTGTAGTTGCTCTTCACGTCACGGCGATAGATGGTGATGCCGTAGCGCTTCACATCCTGCATGCGCAAGCCCTCGTGAACAGTCATGATTCGGCGCAGGTGAAGGATGCACTGCAGCATAGGCTCCTCTGTATCCTTGTCGATGGCGAAGGCGGTGTGGAATGCCTTGCGTGGAGTTGGCTTCTCAGGAGTGTAATAAGCGGTAACTGCATCGCTGTAGAACTTCTTCACGTCATCCAGGGTAAGCTGCACGCCCGTCTTTGAGAAGGCAGCCAACTCGGTGTTCAAATCGTTCAGAGCCTCTGCATAATGACCGAGCAATGCCTGTGCCTCTGCTCTTACGAGCAGGGTCTCATCGGCTGTAAACTCTGCATATACTGCGTGAGGAGTACCGATACCTGCCTGGATATCAGCATACTCGAAATCGTAAGGAACCTTACGTACGATATACTTTGAAAGAGATGCATTAGAGAACACGGTGTAGTTGAACACCTTGTCGCTGAAGCCCCAAGGACCTTCTGACTGAACGGTTTCCTTGGCTGCTACGATGGCACTGTGTGCATACTTGTCACCATACTGGAACGGACCTCCGATGACTCCCCATTCAGAAACAACCACCTGCAGCAGCAGGTTTGCCTTCACAGATGAGTTGATGTAGGCATTAGGCTGAATCTGCTTGTTGGCAGAAAGAGCACCCCAGGTGTTCCAGTCTCTCAGCATACCCTTGGCGTTGCTGCCCAATACCTTGTTGGCATACTCCACAGCCTTGTCATACTTCTGGTAATAGAGGTAGAAACGGGCTGCGAAAGCGGCAGCAGAAGTAGATGTGAAGTGGAACTTAGGCTTGTCGTAGGTAGAACCTACCAGCTTCAAGCCTTCCTGCAAATCCTTGTCAATCTTACCATAGAGTTCGGCAAGGGTACCACGGTCGTACTTCACGTGTACATTGGTTTCAACCACCTCTGGATAAGGAAGACCCAGGTCTGTGGCTGCTGTGGTCTCGTCGTAAGCCATGCAGAATACGTTAGCCAACTGGAACATGGCATAGGCACGGCACAGGAGAGCCTCACCCTTCTGGGCAGAATAAGAGCTCTGGTCTTTCTGACTGTTGATGTGTTCCAAAGCGATATTGGCTGTGGTAATGGCATCATAATAGGTAGACCAGTAAGTAGCAGGAGCCTCGTAAGCACTGGTCTCAGTGATGTCGGCCCATTCGTATGCCTGCTGCTGAAAGCGGTCGGCAGCATCCCAACCGGTGTTCAGGTTACAATCGGTATTGTCAGAATACATCTCCAGCAGATAGGCTGGATGCACCTGTGGGTAGGCATTAACCAGGAGCTTCGACACATCGGTAGGGCTCTGCAGGTCCAGACGGCTATCTGGCTGCTTGTCCAGATAATCGTTGCAGGAAGTCATGCCAGCCGACAGTGCCAACGCTACAATGGCGATATATAATTTCTTTATTTTCATTTTTATTTTCTACAATAATTAAAGTCCAAGTTTCAATGTAAGAGTAAACTGCTTTGGCATTGGTGAAGCCACACCACCCGCATTCATGAACTCAGGATCCTGACCGTTCAGCTTCTTGTCTGCATAGAGCAGCATGAGGTTGGTAGCCTGAAGCTTCAATGAGATGTTGTTCACTGGTGATTTTTCAAACCAGCGGTGTGGGAAGTCGTATGCCAGTGAAATTTCCTTCAAGCGGATGAAGTCACCCTTGGCTGTGCGAACAGATGTATAGTTGTAAGCATTGTAGGCAGTAGCAAGCAATGTGCTGTTCTGCTCATACTCATAACGGCTCACTACACCAGGCACATTGGTAACATTCTCATCACCAGGCTGCATCCAGCGGTTCTTGAAATCGTGGTTCATTGATGTCAAGTCGTTATACTTGGCTTTGAAAACCGGGTCAAGGCGCACCACGTTGCCGAAGGCGTATGTAAGGAACAGGTTCAGATGGAAACCCTTATAGTTAAAGGTATTACCCAGGGAACCATTGTAGATAGGGTCTGTAGAACCCTCGTAAATCAGATAGTCCGTATTGTTACGCTCCTGGAAGTTGAGGTCACCCACGGTAGCCTGGCCCTTCTCGTTGATGCATACAGGATTGCCCTTCTCGTTGATGCCCACGAATGGGATAGAGAACAAGGCACGGGCTGGATAACCCTGCTTCGCAAAACCGTTACCCTGAACCAGGTCGATGACGCGACCCTGATTGTAGAGGTTGGTAATCTCTGTGCGGTTGTGAGAGTAGATCAGACTGGTCTGCCAGCTGAAATCATTGGTCTTCACGTTGGTAGAAGAGATGCTCAACTCCTCACCCCATGACTTCATGGAACCTACGTTGGCATAGGCTGTGCCATAGAGCTGGGTAACGGTAGGAGCAATCTCATCGAAGTTGCGACGCTGATATACATCGAATGTCACGTTCAGACGGTTGTTGAAGAAACCTGCATCCACACCGAAGTTGAACTCATGCTTCTTCTCGTAGGTAAGCTCGTCGTTACCGAGTGCTGCTACCACGAATCCCAACTCCTTGTCGGTAGTAGTAGGACGGTAAGGAGTATTCATAGAGAGCTTGGTGAGCGCATTGCAGTAAGATGCATCAGGAGGAGTACCTGTCAAACTGTAAGACACACGGAAGGTGAGGCTTGACAATGGCTTGAGCTTAGGGAAGAAGCTCTCCTCGTGTACGTTCCATGCACCAGATACGTTCCATGTAGGCATCCAGCGTGCCTTGGTGGTACGGCCCATCTGGTTAGAACCCTCGTAGCGGAATGTTCCGTTCACTACATACTTGCCATTGAAAGAATAGGTTGCATTGGCATAGAATGCGGCACTACGTGAATCGGTGTTGCGCAAGCTGTAATAGTTGGAGTTCTCCTGATCCAACTTCTTGAAGTAAAGATACTCAAAGTAAGCAGTCTCGCCACGGTAGTTCATGCCCCAACCGTTAAACCAGCTGCGGTTACGGCTGATGCTGGTAGTCTCGAGACCACCGAAGAGGTTGACGATGTGCTTATGCGCAAAAGTATGGTTGTAGTTGGCTGTGGCACGGAAGTCATAGTCCAACATACGGTTCTCTGTGCGCTGATAGATACCACCCTGCTTCAATACGGATACTGGCAGGGCATAGAGGTCGTCCTTGTCAGTGAAGAGCAGCTTGTTGGCATCACGAATCAGCGAGTTGTCCATGGCGCGGTAAGCCAACGCCTGGTTAGAATCTTCCAGGATGTTGTGCTCCTGCGAAGAAGTGCTGTACTTGATGGCACCCAGTGTAGAGAGCTCCAGATCCTTGAAAGGCTTCCACTTCAACTCCAGCTGGAACTTGGCATCAGCCACGTTCAGGTCGATGTAGTTGCTCTCCAGCTCATGCAGGATGTTGAATGCTGCATAGTTGGCATGATAATATGTATAAGGATCCAGCGCACGTGATGTGTTCAGGGCGTAAGAATATGGGTTGATATCGAAGTCACGCTTCACCTGACCTGATACCACGTCCACATCCTGTCCCAGAGTACCTGGTGCTCTCTGCTTACGGTAAGAACCGCCACCAATCAGGTTGACAGAGAGATTATCCAGAATATGATGGGTCATATTCATGCTCACGGTATAACGGTTCACCTTGCTGTCCTTGTACCATCCTGGGTCAACCATGGCAGAAAGTGAAGCGTAGTAGTTACTCTTCTCGGTACCGCCGCTCAAGCTAACAGAGTGGTTCTGCATGATGGCAGAAGAGAAAAGCTGCTTAAACCAGTTGGTATTGCGATACTCCGCCTGCTGCAGGTAGGCATTCTGAGCCTCCTGGGTGTTGGCGAGACCAAACATACCAGTGGTGCTGTTGTAGGTGTTGATCATCTCATACATCTTTCCATATACACCATAGTCGCTGCCATTGAGGATATCAGAAAGATTGAGCCATCCCTTATCCTTCAGCTCCTTGTAGATGGCCATCTGGTCCTGAGAGTTGAGAATATCGAAATTGCCGTAAGATGGAATCAGACGGGTGGTAAACTCACCGGTGTAGTTCAGATGAGCCTGTCCCTGCTTACCCTTCTTGGTAGTAACGACGATGACACCTGCCATCGCGCGCGCACCATAAATAGATGTAGCGGAACCATCCTTCAGAATCTGGAAGCTTTCGATATCATCAGAGTTCAATCCTGCGATGGCAGAAGAGATCAGGGTCTCCGGGTCACCGGAAGCCAGGTCGTCGGCACTCACGTCGGAAACATCCTCCATGATAACGCCATCCACTACCCAGAGAGGCTTGGAAGAACCGTAGATAGATGTTGCACCACGCACACGAATCTTCGGAGCAGAACCAAAGGTACCACTCACGTTCTGCACGGATACACCGGCAGCACGACCCTCAAGAGAGCGGCTGATGTCGGCAACACCATTCAATTTAGCTTCCTCGGCGTTTACTCGGTCGGTAGCACCGGTAAACAAACGTCGGTCAGTTTTCTGCAAACCAGTCACAACCACTTCCTGCAACTGTGCTTCAGGACGAAGCACCACCTTCATGTTGGCAGTAGCAGCCAATGTCTGACTTTTCATTCCCACGTAGCTAAACACGAGTTTAGTTCCGCTAGGAACATTCAGCTTAAATTTACCGTCAATATCCGTGACTGTACCCTTACTGGCAGCTCCTCCTGAAATCAGGACAGAGGCACCGATAACCGGTTCATTGTCATCCGCAGATATTACGGTTCCAGATACGTCAATCTGGGCAAACGCAGCTCCGATGCTCATCAAGAGACAAACAAAGAAGAGCGAGAGTCTTTTTTCCATAATTTCTCGTCTTAATTTTAAAATTATTATGTAATAATGTGATATCGGCTGCAAAATTACAATAAAAATATGAAATATTATCTTTTTTTGCATAAAATCTGCAAAAATATGCGCTTTTTCATATTTTTAGTAAGAAAAAAAGGAAAAATGATAAAAAAAAGATAGAATTAGCTCTATTAAGGCTACAAAGTAAAAGCGAGTGCAGTGCCACTTTTTACACTACACTCGCAAGAACACTAAAAGATATGGTACAAATATATCAGATGATGGTAATCCTGATATTCTTTTCCTGCATCAGATGATGGTTATCCAGATGTCCTCCTCCTTCTGCTGCGCCTCATTCATTTTCTTCATCAACCGATGCAGCCAGATGCGGGAGTTCACCACCATGCCCTTCACCCTGTTCTCGCCCACCAGAATGCAGCCCTGGGTATCTTCCGCCTTGTTGCCGGCATGGATGCGGATGCCCTCGAAGCCCGGCACGCCCATCAGATAAGGCAGCCACTTCTTGAACTTCTGAGACATGGTGATGAACACATGATACGTGCCCTCGGGGATGGCGGTATGCCCCGGAATCTTTCTCGCCACCTTGCCGCTCACTCGGCTATACTTGCTGTTCTCCTCCTCGGGCGATAGCTTGATGCCCTTCAGGTTGCGCCACGTAGGCTCCAGCGTATCGCAGAAGTAAGTATCCTGGGATAACAACTTCTTATCGAAGGTATGTTCAAAACTGCACTTGTCGCCGGCATTCTTGCCGCTATGCACCTTGTGCTTCACGTCACCATCGGCCAACACGTAAAGTCGGCCGATGGTATAATCATTCTTCTTGGCAATTCTCTTTAAAACAATCTCCATGATAATGTATAATTAATAATGTGGAACTATCAACTATAAACTTTTAACTATTAACTCTTAACTTTCAATCCCCCCATCCTTTCTGAATTTCAGTTTAATGAAGCAATCTGAACTGTAAGAACTGTAAGAACTGTAAGAACCGTCAGGTGTTCCGCCTGATGTTCCGCCAGATGCACCGCCTTGATTTCCAGCTTTTCTACGCTCAATATAGCCTCGATGCGCCCAGGCATACAGCATGTTCTTGGTGCCGTCGGCACTCAAGCCGTTCTTCTGGCGAACCTCCACAGCCTGCTGATACATAAACTCATCGGGCAACTGCTGCAGCAGATTGCTGGGACCATGACTCGTACTCTTCTCGGCACTCGTCGAAGCCGTCTTGATGCCATCCTCAAAGAATCGCATCTTGCAATACAGGTCATACTGCTCGCTCCAGCGGATGAACTCCTCTATCTCAGGCTCCCATCTGAACCCGTTAGCCACGTAAAGCACGCACGCCTTCAGATAACCTATCACATTGCCACGGAAGGTGAAATTCTCGTAGATTCGGTTCTGCGACAGACGCGAAAACTCGGCATTCTCATCCTTCAGTTTCATGGCAAGACTGAAAGCCTCCGGGCAGTCCACCAGTCCCGAAGCCTTGCAAAGATTCTCGATGTACGGCCTCAACTGTGCCCTGAACTCATCGTCGTAGTTGCCGTAGATGGGAATATCCTCGCCGATGAGACGCTCGGGGATGGTGCAGAAGTTGATACGGCTGATAGGACCATCCGTCAATACCTTCGAGAAATAACGCTTGCCCTTCTCGATGGTGGTGGATGCATTCCAGTTAAAACGGATGGTAACACGCTCCGTAACACTCTGCAAACCCACTCGTGTTTGTCCATATTCATTACCTGGGTCAAAGGCGAGACACATGATGCGGAAGTGCTGGTTGCCGATGCCTTTCAGGGCGTCAAACTGATCTATCTCGTTGAGCGAGGTATAGAGAAAATGCCCCTGCGCCTCAGCGGTACGCATCACGAAAGCCGGATTGGTCATGTCGGCATCAATGGTCTGGATAATCAGATTTTCGGGACGCTTGCGCTTATCCTTGTTGGCGCCCTTGCGCATCAGTTCATCCTTCCACTCCTTTTCACGCTTCAGGTTTTCCATATCACGCTTACGGATATCCTCCATAATCATCGAAATCGGCATCTGCACGCAGCTCTTACCTGCGCCCGTACCAGCTAACAGACAGCACATTAGCGTAGCTTCATGCTCCACATTATCAATGTATCTGAATCTCGTCTTCCAGAGGTGTGTGGCCAGAGGAGGGAAGATGGCATGTGCCACGGCAGGCTTGTAGATATCCGGAGTCTGGGATACCAGGAGCTCTACCAGCTTGGGAAGTTTCTTGGGCATGGGTGGCGGAGCAGGATATTCATCATCGCCATCATTACCTTGAGCATTGAGGTTTGAGCTTTTAACTTTAAACTGTAAACTGTCAACTTGCTGAATGGCAGCCTTCTCTGCCGTGGCATTGATACGAATCACATCACGCGAGAAAGGCTTGGAGCTATCCCCATATTTCGCATAGAAGTCATGAATCAGCTGGTGGCAATCCCGCTCCTCATAATAGCTCGGCATTTTCTTAGCCACCACCTTCATCAGCTCGTCCTCGCTCATCACTCTAGATGCTCCTGCGCTCATAATAGCGAGCAGAGAGGAATGTCTAGACCCCACGGTATCGATATCCATTCCGCTCAATCCCGCAGCCTCCTTGAAGAGTTCGAAAGCTATGAGATTCTTCTCACTTGCTTCTCGGGTTGCCACTCCGCCAGCATTTTGAGAATCTCCAGCATGGCTGAGATAAGAATCATTAACACGATGGCTATCACCAGATTGGGCAGGCTGAACAGCAGTGCCAGCAGAAACAGCGTTATCGCCGTTAGTGCCCTGAAATCGATTACTTTGAACATTGAACTTTGAATTTTGAACATTATGATTACTATTAACATTTTCACTTCCCGCAGAATGAATCTGTGGAATCTGTGAAATCTGTGGGAAATTTTGTTTGCCCCTGCCGTCAATCGTCAACCCCCTCTTCACGAAAGCCTCTCTTCTCAACGAAATCTCCTCTGCGGGCAGCACCCCATACCACTCCTTAGAACGATAAATCTCGGAATCCTTATCCGTGATATAAATCATTCTCTCAGGCGATATGCAGCTCTCATCATAAGGCACACCCAGTGCCTCACAATAAGCACGCTGCGTCTCCTCGATGGTCATCCCCACCGGCATGCGGATATCAATATGCAGCTTCTTTCTGGCGGAATACTCCAGATGCAGCAGCATCCCCTTCCAGATGGTGTCGCTGCAGTTCAGCTCTCTCGCACGTTCAATCGCCTGCTCCACATACTCTTTATCATCCACATCCACGGTAGTCTGAAAAAGGAAAGCCGTAGGGTCAGCATTATCCTGTGCCCTTCGATTCTTCAGAAAACGATAGTAATGCGCGCAACGGAAAGGCAGTTGCCCCTTGATTCTCTGTTGCGCCTTGGCGATCTTGGCCTCATCAGCCCTGTCCACGCTGCGAATTGACTTCTCGCCACGAATCTGCAGCACCATCTCGTGCAGCCAGGGCAGCGAGATGGTCTTGTCATACTCCGAGAGCGGCTGGCAGCTTGCGCTGCCCTTGTTGCCCCCTCGGAACCCATTGAATGCAATCAGATGTTGCATCGTTTCATTTTGTACACTCATTTAAACTATAAAAAAATAAAAGCGTTATTTAAATAAACTTTCGCAAAAATCCGTGTAATCCGTGTAATCCGTGCCTAAACCAGACACCTACCCCAGATTCTTCACCTCATACATTTCTGCGAGTTCCCAGTAACGCTTCACCAGGTCGTGGACAAACTTGCGGCCCTTCTCCGTCCATACCAGATAAGTGCTCGTCACCACTCTACCCACTTCACGCTTCGTTCCGTCGCCCGCAGGCGCCATAAAGGCACGATACTTGGTTCGGCTCTTCGCCAACCCCATGTGCGCATACTCCGCATAGAGCATATACTGTCCGCTCTGGTAATACTGCACATGCAGCGAACAGAGCGAGCGGTTCAGCTCCTGCGCCGTGATACCCAGCTCCTTCGCCACCTGGGTGGTGGTGAAGCACGAAACGGAATCCAGCACATTATTCGAATACATCGCCTTCGGCAGGAGTCCGTCCACCTGACGCTCCAGAGCCACCACATTCTGTCCCTGAATAGCCATGCGGACCATCTGGTCGTTCACCTCCTCGTTGAGTCGATGAATCTCCTCATCCTGTTCGCCGATGAGCTTCTTGTCGAGCCCCATCTGCACTTCCTGATCATGCAGCAGCTCCTTCTGCTTCTCCAGCAGCGTCTCCTTTTCCTTCAGGGTAGCACGGAGAATCTGTTCGGCATTGCGAATCATCTCCTCCTCGCTCTCCCCCTCATTCACCGGGATATAACCGCCCGTCTTGCGAATCTGAGGCAGCACCACCGAGGTAACCCAATCCTTAAACATCAGAGCCGATGGCAGTTTGGACCCGAGCACCAAGGCATAGAAGCCGCTCTCGTTAACGAAGATCATCTGCGTTAAACGTTTGGCAGGAGTTCCATCCTTCTTTTTTCCCACCTCTACCCATACGCAGCGTTTCGCTGCATCATGTGGGTTAACATGCTGTTTTACAGCTAAATCTGCTCTTTTATATCCCAGTGCATCACACAAATCCTTAGCGCAGAACCAAGGTTCGCCCTTCTCATCAGTAGCCGTGCGAACCATTCCGAACTCCG
>ERZ1031095.166-NODE-166-length-21936-cov-4.645766_pt1 | contig 21936 bp, 21 predicted proteins | sample MGYA00517108_ERZ1031095 | MGnify/ENA primary metagenome ERZ1031095 (study PRJEB33719, sample SAMN04261275) | wastewater metagenome | biome: rural village; feature: human; material: feces | host: Homo sapiens | place: El Salvador | collected 2013-01-07 ... | reverse complement strand
GGTCTCCTTCATTATTAGATGGTAATAATGATACAAGAGCTCTGATTTCAGCAATAATCTCATCCTCTGAACCATAGCTGTCTACACAGCCATTGTTCTCACTCTGGAATTTAGCGGAAGCTGTATCACATTTTTCAACTCTGTTTCCCTCAATAGAGTCTGGAGAATTAACAAACATCCTACCCTTTGACTCTTCGATAAAAGCGAAATCACAGAGCGCTGGAACTACTGAAAGTCCTCCACCGCAGTTTCCAAACACACCACAAATCTGTGGAATAACACCATTTGCAGCTACTTCCTTTGCGTATATCTGACCGAAGCCATCAAGCGCATCAAAAGACTCCTGAAGACGGATACCACCGCAATCGATAAATCCAATCACTGGTGCGCCCATTTTCATTGCCATGTCATACACAGAAGCAATCTTCCTTGCATGCATTTCACCGATTGTACCATTCAGTACTGATGCGTCCTGACTGTAAATGAAAACTAAGTTTCCATCAATCAGACCATGTCCGATGATTACACCATCAGATGGAGTTTTTGCTGCAGTAAGATTGAAGTCTGTACTACGTGCTGTTACGAGAGAACCAATTTCCATAAAGCTGTTCTCATCGACCAACTTAGCAATTCGCTGCATTGCCAAGTTCTCATTGTTACTACTCATTTTATGACCTCCATTTATAAAAAAATAAAATTTTTCGCTATTATGATAATATATCATTTAGGAAAAAATTTCAACTTTTATTGTTAAAAATTTCACTATATTTTTCTAAAAATCGCCATGAACATTATACACAGACAATGCTCATGGCGGTTAACTTTTTTAAAGAATTTACTTAAATATCTAAATCAACCTTCATCTCAGCCTCAGCTTCCTGCTTGAACTCCTCTACCTGCATAGGGCTTAGTACTGGAAGTTCATCAACCGAGTGGACTCCAAAGCTTCTCAAAAACTCTTCTGTCGTACCAAACAAGAGTGGTCTGCCCGGTGCATCAAGTCTACCCAGCTCGCAGACCAGATTGTATTCCACCAGTTTGCTTATGGCATGGTCACTGGATACACCTCTGATTTTTTCCACCTCTACCCTTGTAACCGGCTGCTTATAGGCTATTATAGACAGAGTTTCCAGCAGGACATCTGTCAGAACTCTCTTCTTAGGCTGCTTGGCTATCCTGATAAGATACTCATACATTTCTGTCTTGGTACACATCTGATATGAGCCGTCAAGCTCCATAATTGTCACACCGCGCTTTGAATTATTTAATTCTTCCTGCATCTCCTCTATGAGCTTTTTAGTCTTATTCTTATCAAGCTCCAACGCATCAGCAATTTTTTCCAGCTCTACGGATTCACCCATAGTGAACAAAATAGCTTCAATTACCGCCTTATAATCTCTATCTTCCATTTATATTAATCCCCTGATATTATGCAGCTATTTTTGAATCTATCTTGATATCATCAAAAATCTTTTCCTGCGAAATAATAATTTTTCCCATTTTCATCAACTCCAGGATTGCTAAAAACGTAACTATAACATCGACCTTAGAAGCCTGCTCTTCAAGAATCCCCCTAAAACTGAAGTGTTTATGCTCTGCCGCATACTCTGTAAGCTGAGCCATTTTATCCTCAAGGGAAACCTCTTCCTTCTGGATTTTACCAAATTTAGACCTGACAGGATCGATTTTTTCTACCTGTTTTTTCATGATACTCTGGAAAATATCATTTAACTTGGCAAGAGTCACATCCGACACAAGCTCATTGATGTCAACAGGCTCCTCATATGCCAGCACCTCTGCCGGAATTGTCGGCTCCTTAAACATGGTCTTGCAGGCATCAATCTGTCTGTCCTTAAGCTCGTAAGCCATGCACTTGTACATCTTGTACTCCAATAACTGCTGGACAAGCTCTGCTCTTGGATCCTCTTCTTCCTCCTCATCTGTAACCTCAGATGGCAGAAGCATCTTGGATTTGATATCAATAAGTGTAGCAGCCATAACCAGAAACTCACTTAAGACATCCAAATCTCTTCGTTTCATCTCTGCAATATATTCCATATATTGCGCAGTAATCTCAACGATTGGAATATCATATATATTTACTTTATTCTTATCAATAAGATGTAATAATAAGTCCAGAGGTCCTTCAAAGACCTGAAGCTTTACATTTAGTTCCATATATTGCTGCCTTTCATTATTTCAATACCCAGATATTGTAGCAGTATATGCAGCTAATTTCAAGACAAATTTCCAATATTTAGTTTGCCAAAGCCACCAAAGTATCTACATCTAGTGTTCCCCAGGAATAATCCCCATTCTCCCTGCTCCTTTTACAGCTATTATACAGCATAAGCTTGATTTCTTCGGGTCTAAGCGCAGGATTTTTTTCCAGCACAAGTGCTATGGCTCCGCTGACCATAGGTGTGGACATAGATGTCCCTGTCTTGTATTCGTACCCACCATCATGATTCGATATACTTTTTATCCTATAGCCGGGGGCCAGCACCTCCGGTTTTACTATACAGCACCGGTTTGGTCCGCGGCTTCCAAAGCTTTTAGGGTCAGATGAGCCGACAGTTATAATTTTTCTGGATATTCCCGGAACAGTGATTGTAAATTCATCTGGTCCATCATTTCCTGCGGCAGCAACAACTGTCACCCCACAGTCCCATATTTTTTCTACCAGACACAATATATCCCTTTGCTCATCTATCCCTGCACCTGGGGTAAATCCGATGGAAAAATTTAAGATTCTGATATTATACCGGATATAATTTTCAATAATCCAGTTAAGACACCTGATAATATCCCATGAATTTCCCCGTCCGCTCTCGTCCAATACTTTAAGCTCAATCAGGGCAGCTTTTGGGGCTATTCCAAAGGAATCTGCTGCTATTATGCCTGATATGTGGCTTCCATGGGAATTATCGTCATAGCACTTATTTCTATGACGTATAAAATCCTTGAAATATGATATATTTTCCGCTATCTCATGGTGCATAAATGCACCTGTATCAAGAACGGCAATTCCTATTCCTTTTCCTGTCAGTCCGTTTTCGTATACCTCTTTTGCATTTATTGCAGCTCTGATATTTTCCATTTTTAACTATAATATGCTATCGGGTATATTATGTTAAATAGATTTTGTATATAGGGATACAAAATATTTTCAGTCCCAACGTATGCAATAAAAGCTGCCTGTAGCAGGTTTTATGTATACCAAAGTATGCAAGAGAAGCTGCCCACTGGCAGCTTCTCTGTATCATAGTATTTTCCCCTGTATATTCAAATAAAAAAAATACCGACCTCCAATCGTTAGATTCCATCTAAGCCTGGAGGTCGGTATCAAACCATCATATTAAGCTTATTGTGTTAAAACACACTAACTTTTATTTTGCAATTAAGCCTCTGCCGGAACATCCTTGATAGAGAAGCTGATACGTCCCATCTTGTCTTTTCCAAGACACACAACCTTAACCTTGTCTCCAAGTGTAAGAACATCTTCAACATGGTTAATTCTCTCGTTTGCAATCTTAGAAATATGAACCATTCCTTCTTTTCCAGGAGCGAACTCGATGAAAGCACCAAACTCTTTAATGCTTACAACAGTTCCTTCGAAAATCTGTCCCTGCTCAAAGTCTGTTGTAATTGTCTTAATCATATCAATGGCAGCAGCAATCATCTTCTTGTCTGTACCGCATACAGATACGCTTCCCTCATCTGTAATGTCAATTTTAACACCTGTACGGTCAATAATCTCATTGATTGTCTTACCCTTCTGTCCGACAACATCACCAATCTTAGATGGATCAATTGTAATCTGTTCAATCTTTGGAGCCCACTCATTGACTTCTTTTCTAGGCTCGGCAATAGCCTTGCTCATTACCTCATCCATGATGTAGATACGTGCCTCACGAGTTCTTGCAATAGCCTCCTCTACGATCGGACGTGTAAGTCCGTGAATCTTAATATCCATCTGAATAGCTGTGATTCCTTCATGTGTACCAGTTACCTTGAAGTCCATATCTCCAAAGAAGTCCTCAAGTCCCTGAATATCTGTAAGTACTACATAATCATCATCTGTGTCTCCTGTTACAAGACCACATGAGATACCGGCAACCATAGATTTGATTGGAACACCGGCAGCCATAAGCGACATACATGATGCACATGTTGAAGCCATTGATGTAGAACCATTTGACTCAAAGGTCTCAGATACAGCACGGATTGTATATGGGAACTCCTCTTCGCTAGGAAGAACAGCCATAAGAGCCTTCTCAGCTAATGCTCCATGTCCAATCTCACGACGTCCTGGTCCACGGGAAACCTTTGTCTCTCCAACAGAGTATGCTGGGAAGTTATAATGGTGCATATATCTTTTTGTTGTTACGTTTGCATCAATTCCATCAATCTTCTGAACCTCAGATAATGGGGCAAGTGTAACGATATCACAAATCTGTGTCTGTCCACGAGTAAACATAGCAGAGCCATGAACTCTAGGGATTAAATCTACCTCAGCAGCAAGAGGTCTTATCTGGTTAATTGCTCTTCCATCTGGACGCTTGTGATCCTTGAGAATCATCTTACGGACAGTCTTCTTCTGATACTGGTAAATAGCCTCACCTAATACAGCAAGGTATTCCTCATTATCAGCAAATGCCTCCTCTAATTTCTCAGTTACAGCCTTGATATTTGCTTCTCTCTTCTGCTTCTCATCTGTGAATACAGCTTCCTCCATCTGTTCTGGAGTTACGATAGCCTTAATATCCTCAAACATCTGCTCTGGAATAGCACAGCTTGTATACTCAAATTTTTCTTTGCCAATCTCTGCACGAATCTTTTCCATGAACTCGATAACAGTCTGGTTTACATCATGACACTTGTAAATAGCCTCAATCATCTTAGCCTCAGGAACAACATTTGCTCCAGCCTCAATCATGATAACCTTTTCCTTTGTAGAAGCAACTGTAAGCTGAAGATCTCCATTATCCCACTGCTCCTGGCTTGGGTTAACAATAAGCTCTCCATCTACGAGTCCCATCTGTGTCATGGCACATGGTCCATCAAATGGAATATCAGAAATATGAACTGCTAAAGCTGTACCAATCATTGCAACAATCTCAGGACGGCATTCTGGATCTACTGACATAACAAGGTTATTGAGTGTTACATCATTACGCATGTCCTTTGGAAAAAGAGGTCTCATTGGACGATCGATTACACGGTCTGTAAGGATGGCATTCTCAGAAGCCTTTCCCTCTCTCTTATTAAATCCTCCTGGGATTTTGCCAACAGAATACATCTTCTCCTCAAACTCAACACTGAGTGGGAAGAAATCTACTCCATCTCTTGGCTTATCTGAAGCTGTTGCCGTAGATAATACTGTTGTGTCACCGTATTTGATTAAAGCAGCGCCATTTGCCTGTGCGGCTACTCTTCCGATATCAACAGTAAGAGTCTTGCCAGCAAGTTCCATTGAATAACTTTTGTACATATCAATTCTCCTTAAAATATATATTAACAGAACTCCGAAACTACTGAACAATACATGGCTTCATATACTCTTCAGTGGTCTCGGTATAGATTCTGTCATTTTTGTATACAATCTGCTTGTATAAACAAAGATAGAGCGGAATATAAATACTCCGCTCTAAGTAAACAATTACTTTCTGAGACCTAAACGCTCGATAAGTGAACGATATCTCTCGATATCTGTCTCCTTGAGGTATGCAAGTAAGCCACGTCTCTGACCAATCATCTTTAACATACCACGTCTTGAATGATGATCCTTTGGATTCTCTTTTAAGTGCTCAGTTAACTCAGCGATTCTTGCTGAAAGAATTGCTACCTGAACCTCTGGAGAACCTGTGTCTCCTGGTGTTCTACCATACTCTGCTATAATTGCCTGTTTCTTTTCCTTTGCGATCATTATTAGATCCTCCTTATAAATATTATATTACGCCCAAATTACCTGATACTCAGCAGAAGGTCGGAGTGTCCATCTACCGAGCATGGGCAAAACTATACTTACGAAGTATAGCATAGGTAATCATAATTGTAAACCCATAAAAAAGCTAATTAGTTAAAATATCTAACCACACATATAGGGCTTCTGTAAAATGCATTTGATATTTTAATGCCATCTCTCTTGTTGCTGGCATGTACAATCTGTCCATTTCCAATATAAATGGCAACATGGTTTATACTCTTGCCACTTCCGTAGAAGAATAAATCTCCCGGCTGTGCCTCTGAAGAACTAATCTTGGTGCCATATGCCGGCTGTGCTCTTGAGGAATGTGGCAAGTATATACCATACTGTGCCATAATCTGCATTGTAAATCCAGAACAGTCAACACCATTTGTCAGGCTTGTACCACCCCAGACGTATCTGTTTCCAACATACTGTAAAGCATTCTGCACAAGGGCAACTCTCACATCAGATACACCATCACCATATTTAATCTCAGTAATTGTCTTTGCTGTAGGAAGCTTCTTTGATACAGCTACATAATCTGCTGATACATAACCATACTCATCATCAACCTCTACCTGAATCCAGCCGCTTCCATCATTCTCCTGAGATACGACCAAATCCTCCCCATCGCCTACAAGTGATAAAATGCTTGAATCTGTAGAAGCCTCTGAACGGACATTAAGTGTTGTTGTTCCTGCCTCTACAGTGGCAACTGTCTTTATTTCTTCCTCAGCAATAGCCAGAGCCTCGTCGCCGGTTACGATGTATTCTGACTTCACATATCCTGTAACCTTGCCAGACTCTATCTGTGTCCAGTCGCCCTCTACACCGAGAATCTCACAGGCATTATGGTTGGTCATCTTTCCAACAATACTGCCCTCTGTAGAAGCACTGTCCCTGATATTTAAGTTGCCCTCACCTATAACTGACATGGCAATATTTTCATATCCACACTGCTCTGCAGCATTTGCCTGCGAAGCATCAACTGTGCCATCAGCTGAATCACCTACTACTGCTGGATCTGTAGATGTGACAGAAACCAACAGGTCTGATGTCACACCAGCCGAAATAGTAGCTGTATTTAAGGTCGAATTACTTAAATCCGCTGCCAGACCAGCAACAATTGTATTATTATCATCATCATTTTTTTCTGAACCATTTGAAATACCAGTTATCACACTAATAACTAATGCAAATACCAATATAGCTGACACTTGTATTTTGCTCTTTTTTGAAAATTTCATATTTCCTCCAATCAACTGCTAAACAAGCTTTCCGAAAAAGTATAGCAAGATTTTATTACAATGTCAACATAACTATGTAACATTTCTGTAATAACTAATAGTTTTATTAATATCTGCACTCATCTGGTACTTTAAATCATCGATTGAATCGAATTTTTTCTCTGGCCGTATAAACTCAATAAACATGACAGTGACAATCTCGTCATATACATCCTGTGAAAAATCAATAATATAGGTTTCCACACCTACGGGGTTGTTCCCCGCTATGGTTGGCTTCCTGCCTACGTTTGTCACACCGAAATATTCCTTGTCCTTAACAAGGATTTTTGTCGCATAGACTCCGAAAGGCGGCAGTAATTTTTCTTCCGGCAAGACTAAATTAACAGTAGGTATACCAATGGTTCTGCCTATTCTCCTGCCGTGAACCACCCTGCCCTTGACAAAGTAAGGATAGCCAAGCAGGTGATTTGCTTTTTTTATATTTCCGCCAGCAATCTCTTCTCTTATATACGTACTGCTTATATCCCTGTTGTCCTCCTGCAGCTTGTTAAGTACAATGAGTTCATAAGATAATTCATCTGATAATTCCTGTAAAAGCTTATAATCTCCAGCTCTCTTGTGTCCAAAATGAAAGTCTTTTCCAACTACGATACACTTGACATTGAGATTTTTCACTATCCATTCTACAAAAGCTCTTGGCTCCATACACATGACATCCTTTGTAAAAGGACATTCAATCAGGTAGTCAACTCCTGCCTCTTCAAATATATAGTGCTTTTCCTCGTTTGTAGTCAAAACCTTTGCTTCAACCCCAGTCACCTCACTTCTTGGCGGTATATCAAAGGTAAACACTATGCTCTTTAAAGAATCTGTACTTGTCTTTTCTTTTAATATTTCAATCAGTGTCTCGTGTCCACGATGAAGTCCATCAAATTTTCCCATTGTTATGACGGATGGCTCATCAACATGAAAATCAAGCGTTTTACTAATATATTCCATACATTCCAGTCCTAAAATTTATTCATAAAAGATTTTAACCGGTTTAAAATCCCCTGTTTCCTCAATATAGTTATATATTCCGACAAAGCAGCCCTTGCAATCATATAATCTATAGGCCGCCCCATCTATAAAATCAGCTTCAGCCTCTGCCGCTTCTTTTATAAATGAAACCGGTATCCGGTTTCCATTAACCACATATTTCTGTGCAGTTTCAATGACACTTGCCGCAGGCAGATTATCAAATACAGAATCAATCGGAATCACAAAATCCTGTCCTGTCTTAAGCATTTCTTCAAGCTCAGACAGTCTGTAGGCATCTGCAAGCTTAAAGCCTGCGACCCTTGTCCTGAGAAGTGATTTCATGCAGCCATAACAGCCCAGCTTTTCTCCAATATCATTGCAGAGGGTTCTGATATAAGTCCCCTTAGAGCAATGCACTGACATTGTTACTTCCGGAAGTGAAATATCCTCTATCTCAATACTGAATATATTGATTTCTCTGGCTTTCCGTTCAACCATAACCCCCTGTCTGGCAAGGTCACAAAGCTTCTGTCCATTCACCTTAAGCGCAGAATACATAGGTGGCACCTGCATCTGCCTGCCGACAAATGAGTTTATAACTGCTGTCACTTCATCCTCAGTGACATCCACAGAAGCACTGTTTATAACCTCTCCGCTTATATCCTGGGTGTCCGTAGCCTGTCCCAAAAGCAATACTGCCTTATACTCCTTATCCTTGTCTGTCAGCAGGTCACAGACCTTTGTTGCTTTTCCCAGACAAACAGGAAGAACCCCTTCCGCATCGGGATCAAGGGTTCCTGTATGTCCAATCTTTTTCTGATGAAATATGCCTCTCATTTTGGCAACTACATCAAAGCTTGTATATCCTTTTTCTTTGTATACATTAACAATTCCGTTTATCATTAGATTTTCTCCTTGATAACACTGAGAATTCTATCCATTGCAGTATCAATTGGACCATCAATTGTAAATCCGGCTGCCTTCACATGACCGCCGCCACCAAATTCGGCTGCAATTTCTGCCACATTGTAGTCTCCGTTGACTCTCAGGCTGCCCTTAAAGGTCTTATCCTCGTTTTCATATAGGAAAAGAGCAATCTTTACATCCTTTGTCACCCTAAGCTGGTTTACAATTCCATCCAGATGCTTTGGCAAAACGGAGAATTTATCCATTTCTGCCTGGGTAATCACACTGGCAATAACTGCCCCATCCAGATAAAGCTCAGCATTTAAGAGAGCTTGTCCTAAGATTTTATTCTGACCAAAGGTCTTGGTGTAGAAGGTCTCATCTACAATCTTAGGATAATCTATTCCAGTCTCCATGAGTATGCCTGCAATTTCCATTGTCTTTGCAGAGGTGCAGGAATACTGGAATACTCCTGTATCATGCACCATGCCTGTATAGAGGCATTCTGCTATGTCTTTTTTAAGTTTTGTCCTGTCTATCATCTCAAACACAAGCTCACAAGTAGAGCTTGCATCCGGGAATATATAGTTTACATCTGCAAATGACGAATTGCTGGCATGATGGTCAATGCACAGTGTAGATTTTGCATTTTCAAAATATTTAGCCGCATTTCCCAGCCTGCCCAGATCTCCACAGTCTAGTGCTATGAACAAATCAAAGACATCGTCATCTGCATAATCACTTCGGATTTGGTCAGCCCGCTTCATAAATTTAAAGATATTAGGAATTGGCTCCAGATAAAGTCTTACATCCTTATCTGGATAATTATCCTTAATGTAATTGTATACAGCCAGAGTGGAACCGGCGCAGTCTCCATCCGGCCGCACATGTCCTGCTATTCCAATCAGTTTTTTATCCTTAATTATCTCATCAAGCTTCATATCAAATCCCCTAATCTTCCTTGTCTTTTAAGTCCTTTGTAACTTCATCAATTTTTCTGGACATCTCGACACCATACTCTATTGACTGGTCAATAATAAATGTTATCTGAGGTGTATTTCTCAAATTGATGTTTTTTGCAAGGGTTCTTCTGATATAACCCTCGGCAGATTTTAAGCCAACCAGTGTGTCATCCTGCGATTTTTTGTCGCCCAGCACACTGATATATGCCTTTGCAGTCTTGAGGTCTGGAGCGACCTCAACTGCAACCACGCTTGTCATAGGGTTAATTCTCGGATCTTTGATTTCACCCCTGATAATATTAGACAATTCACGCATAACTTCTTCGTTGATGCGGATATTTTTAATACTGTTTTTTCTCATTTAAGCCTACCTCTATTCCTTTATCTAGGAACCTCAACCATCTTGTAAGCCTCAACAATATCAAGTTCCTGAATATCATTAAAGCCTTCAAATACAAGACCACATTCATAGCCTGACTTAACTTCCTTCACATCATCCTTGAATCTCTTAAGTGAGCCCAGGTCTCCTTCCCAAATCTGGCTGCCCTCACGGGAAATACGAACCCTGCAGCCTCTCTCAAGTGTACCATCAAGCACATATGAACCAGCGATATTTCCAACACCTGAAGCCTTGAAAATCTGTCTGATTTCTGCATGACCGATTACCTTCTCCTCAAATACAGGATCCAGCATACCCTTCATAGCAGCCTCAATATCCTCGATAGCATTGTAGATTACCTTGTAAAGTCTGATGTCTACGCCTTCGTTCTCGGCAGTCTGCTTTGCAACCGGGTCTGGACGGACATTAAATCCAATGATGATTGCATTTGATGCAGAAGCAAGAATTACGTCTGACTCGTTGATTGCACCAACACCATTATGGATTACCTTAACAACAACTTCCTCATTAGAAAGCTTTGTAAGGCTTGCTTTGACAGCCTCTACAGAACCCTGAACATCAGCCTTTACAATGATGTTGAGTTCCTTCATATTGCCTGACTGAATCTGTGAGAAGAGGTCATCAAGAGACATCTTTGCCTTTGTCTCCTCAATAAGTCTGTTCTTCTCCTCTGCTATATAAGTCTCTGCAAATGATTTTGCTTCCTTGTCAGAATTACATACAACAAAGGTCTCACCTGCACTTGGAACAGCGTTAAGTCCCAGTATCTCTACAGGAGTTGAAGGAGTTGCCTCTTTTACCCTCTGTCCCTTGTCATTAATCATAGCTCTGACCTTACCATAGCTGCTTCCGCAGGCTACAGAATCTCCTACATGCAGTGTACCCTTCTGTACAAGGACAGTTGCAACTGCTCCACGTCCCTTGTCAAGCTGAGCCTCAATAACAAGACCTCTTGCATTTCTCTTTGGATTTGCCTTGAGCTCAAGAACCTCTGCTGTGAGAAGAATCATCTCAAGAAGGTTATCAATTCCCTCCTTAGTATGTGCAGATACAGGACAGAAAATAGTGCTTCCACCCCAATCTTCCGGAATAAGTTCATACTCAGATAATTCCTGTTTTACTTTTTCAATATTTGCACTTGGCTTATCAATCTTGTTGATTGCAACAATGATTTCTACACCTGCAGCCTTGGCATGATTGATAGCCTCAACAGTCTGTGGCATAACACCATCATCAGCAGCAACTACAAGGATAGCGATATCTGTAGAATTAGCACCACGCATACGCATAGCTGTGAATGCCTCATGTCCCGGTGTATCAAGGAATGTAATATTCTGGTTGTTGATTGAAACAACTGATGCACCGATATGCTGTGTGATTCCACCAGCCTCTTTTGCTGTTACTCTTGTACTTCTGATTGCATCAAGAAGTGAAGTTTTACCATGGTCTACATGTCCCATTACACATACAACCGGTGGTCTTGGCACCATATCTGCCTCATTTTCTTCATCTTCCTTGAGAAGCTCTGCGATAACGTCTACCTTTTCTTCCTGCTCACAGATAAAGTTGAATTCAAGTGCAAGCTCCTCTGCCTCCTCAAAGCTGAGCTCTGAGTTAACAGTTACCATCTCGCCTTTCAAGAAGAGCTTCTTTACGATTGCAGATGACTGAACCTTCATCTTGTCAGCCAAATCTCTAATTACAATCTTCTCTGGAAGAGTGATTGTCTTAATCTCATTCTCATCCTCTTTAGGCTGCTGTGGCTGCTGTTGTGGCTTCTTCTTGCCGCCATGCTTTTCGAGATTGATATAATTTTCCTGACGTTTTCCAAGCTTATCATGGTCATTCTGACGTCTGTTGCTGTTCTGGCGTCTGTCATTGTTACGATTGCTGCCTTCCTTGCCTCTTGAAACTTCTTCAACCGGTGAAATCATTTCAGAAGACTTATTATCGCGTCTGAATCCGTTATTTCTGTCGCTATTTCTGTCGTTATTTCTATCATTATTTCTGTCATTGTTTCTGAAATTATTTCTGTCACCACGATTGTTATTGTTATCACCGCGATTATTGTTTCTATCAAAGCTTCTGCCCTCAGAATTGCGGTTATTATTTCTTCTGTCACCGCCACGATTATTATCGTTTCTGTCATTATTTGGACGAGACTGACGTTCTGGTCTGTCTCCGTTATTTGGACGAGACTGACGCTCAGGTCTGTTATTTCTGTCAAATCTCTCTTTCTTCTCTTCCCTGTTCTGGCTTGGCTTTACAATGATTTCCTCTTCATTTCCAGCGGTTCTCTCAGAAATAGGTCTCATTGCACGCTCACCAACTGGTCTTGGCTTGATAATGCTGTGTGCCTCTGGTCTGGCATTATTATTTTTTCTTGGACCTCTATCATTATTTCTGTTTCTCTGCTGTCCATCTCTCTGCTGACCATTGTTATTCTTACCCTCTGGTCTTCTTGACTGCTTGCTGTACTGGGCATTGAACACAGCAGAAATACTTGCTTTTTTCTTAGGTCTCTCCGCATCTGTTGATTTTGCAGTATCTGGCTTTGGTTTATCAGATTTATGTTCATCTGATTTAGTACTCTCAGCCTTTACTGGCTCTGACTTTTGTGCCTCAGCTTTAGGGGCAGCCTGCTTCTTTGAAAACTTATTTCTGACAATTGTGCAGGCATCATCAGAAAGACCGCTCTGTGCACTTGTTACAGCATGCTCTGTGTTGCTGAGTGCTTCTATTATATCTTTTGATTTTATATTTAACTCTGTTGCGAGTTCATGAACTCTCATTTTTGGCATATATTTGATTTCCTCCATTATTCAGTTTTTGACAAAAGTAGTTTCTTTTCAACTGCACTGGCAAGATTCTCATCGCACACTGCAAGGGATGCTCTGAACTCCTTGCCTATAGCTCTTCCCAAAGTTTCCTTTGTACCGTAAAAATAGATTGGAACCTCATAAAATTCTGTCATGTTCTTAAAAGCCTTCTTGGTATTTTCAGAAGCTTCCTCTGAAACTATGACCAAAAATGCATTTCCTGTCTTTACGGCTTTCTCTGTTGAAAATTCCCCACTGACTACATTTCCTGATTTAGCTGCAATTCCAAGCATTGATAAAACTCTATCTACCAATTAAGTCCATCTCCTTTTCAAGATTATCATAAACTTCTGTCGGTATTGCGACTTTTAAGGAACGTTCCAGACCTTTTGATTTGCGTGCCTTTTTTAAACACTCCATATTTGAACATATATATGCACCGCGTCCGTTTTTTCTTCCTGTGGCATCCAGTACAATTTCATTTTCAGGAGTCTTAATTACTCTAATCAATTCATTCTTTGACTTCATTTCAGCACATCCAACGCACATACGCATTGGGATTTTCTTATTAGCCATTATTATTCCTCATCACCATTCTCTGAGTACTCTTCTGTGTATCCCTCCTCTGAGTAATCATTCTCTGAATACTCACCATCCTCATAGTACTCATCATCTTCATAATCATTTTCGTAATCAAGGAAGTCTCCTGATTCACGAGCCTGTGTCTCACTCTTAATATCAATCTTAAATCCAGTAAGTCTTGCTGCAAGGCGTGCATTCTGTCCTTCCTTACCAATTGCAAGTGAAAGCTGGTAGTCCGGAACTACAACCTTTGCTGACTTCTCATCTGCATCTGCGATTACCGAGATAACCTTTGCAGGGCTTAAAGCATTCTGGATAAGGATGGCAGGATTCTCATCCCATGTGATAATATCAATCTTTTCACCACGAAGCTCGTTTACGATTGCATTTACACGGGCACCATTCATACCTACACATGCTCCTACTGGATCTACATCCGGATCATTAGACCATACCGCAATCTTAGTACGGCTTCCAGCCTCACGGGAAATTGACTTAATCTCAACGATTCCCTCTTTGACCTCTGTAACCTCTGACTCAAATAATCTCTTTACAAGCTCTGGATGAGTTCTTGATACGAGAATCTTTGGTCCCTTGTTTGTTGACTTAACCTCAAGGATGTATACCTTGATTCTGTCTGTAGGATTAAATACCTCACCCTTAATCTGCTCACTCTCTGTGAGAAGGGCATCTGCCTTACCTAAGTTAATGCTTATGTTCTTTCCCACATATCTCTGTACAACACCTGTTACAACATCCTTTTCCTTGCTGTTGTACTCATCAAGGATGACCTTTCTCTCTTCCTCACGAATCTTCTGAAGAATTACGTTCTTGGCATTCTGGGTTGCGATACGTCCGAATTCCTTTGACTTAACTGTCACTCTTACGATATCTCCAAGCTGATACTTTCCATCAATCATGTGGGCATCTGCAAGAGAAATCTCCTCTACAGGATCCTCAACTGTCTCAACGACTGTCTTCTCCTGATAGCAGTTAAATTCGCATGTATCTCTGTTGATTTCTACCTTTACGTTATCTGATTTTCCAAAATGATTCTTACAAGCGGTCACAAGAGAAGTCTCAATCGCCTCAAGCAAAGTATCCTTGCTGATGTTTTTCTCCTGCTCTAAAATATTTAACGCTTCTAACAACTCATTATTCATTATTTTATCCTCCTATATTGTGTTATGGTGCGCTCTTAGAAATCAATTGCCTGACGAATCAGGGCAATTTCACTTTTGTTAAATATAATTGTTTCTCCATCCTCAGTTTCAATGGTTACTGTGTCCTTATCATAAGCTTTTAACAGTCCATAGAATTCCTTACATCTGTTTATTGCCTTGTAGGTACGGATTTCAAGCTCCTTACCCATATTGCGGATGTAATCCTTTTCCTTCTTTAATGGACGTCCGAGTCCCGGAGAACTGACTTCAAATACATATGCATCTGGTATAAAATCCTCTTCATCAAGAAGAACGTTCATCTCGCGAGCCACATCCTCACAATCGTTGACAGTAATACCGCCCTCTTTATCAATGTAAGCTCTCAAATACCAGGTTCCGCCTTCCTTGACATACTCAACATCGACGAGTTCGAAATTCATTCTGTCAAGAATCGGCATAATAAGGCTTTCTGTCTTGGCTTCGTATACACTTGCTTTTGACATGTTCTATCCACCTCTTTTCAATATTTAGTTTAAAACGTGAATTGAGAGAGGACTTTTGCCCTCTCTCAATCCTTAATCATCGTGTTATCATAAGTATGATAGCACTTAAGCCCAGTAAATGCAAGCTTTTTTAACACATTTTAGAAGGTGGCTGAGTGAAAAGTTAAATTACACTTGTAAACTTAAATTCCATGTTGAAGACCAAATTACTTTTATCAAAAAAACACTTGCAATTTCATTTTCTATATGATAGTATAATACACGGTTCGTTGGTCAAGCGGTTAAGACGCCGCCCTCTCACGGCGGAAACACGGGTTCGATTCCCGTACGGACTGCTTAAGCACTTGCATTTGATGCAAGTGCTTTTTTGTTACCTAAATATACTATCATACTTATCGCATAAACCAAACTGCAAACTTGTAGTCCGGAATTTTCATCGTACTTATTTTATGCGATACAGAAAACCTGCCACTGGCAGCTTTTCTGCATACTAAGGCATAAAAAAGAGAACCCAAGCATAACTCAGGTTCCCTCTCATATTTTCTGCACATTTCACGCTGTCAGCTTAATCCTCATATCCATTTGGATTATTCTTCTGCCATCTCCATGAATCTGCACACATTTCCTTGATTCCATACTGTGCTTTCCATCCAAGCTCTCTCTCAGCCTTTGAAGGGTCACAATAGCATGTTGCGATATCGCCGGCTCTTCTTGGCTTAATCTGGTAAGGAATCTTGATGTTATTTGCTTCTTCAAAATTCTTTACTATGTCTAATACACTGTAACCATGACCTGTTCCAAGATTGTAGATGCAGAGTCCTGCCTTTTCCTCAATCTTCTTTAAAGCCTTTACATGACCAACTGCCAAATCTACTACATGGATGTAATCTCTTACGCCAGTTCCGTCCGGTGTGTCATAGTCATCACCGAATACTCCAAGCTGCTCTAATTTGCCAACTGCAACCTGTGTGATATAAGGCATAAGGTTGTTTGGAATACCATTTGGATTCTCTCCCATTGTTCCGCTTGGATGAGCTCCGATTGGGTTAAAGTATCTGAGGAGAATAACATTCCACTCATTATCAGCCTTCTGGATGTCCATAAGAATCTGCTCAAGCATTGACTTTGTCCATCCGTATGGGTTTGTACACTGTCCCTTTGGGCACTCCTCTGTAATAGGAATCTGTGCAGGGTCTCCATATACTGTTGCAGACGAAGAGAAAATAATATTTTTACAGTTATTCTGTCTCATCACATCCACAAGTGTTAATGTACCTGCGATATTGTTCTCATAATATTCCCATGGCTTTGCGACCGACTCTCCAACAGCCTTAAGTCCTGCAAAATGAATACAGCTGTCAATCTTATTCTCAGCAAAAACCTTATTTAATGCATCTCTATCAAGAATATCGCCTTTGTAGAATTTTACTTCTTTTCCTGTAAGTGCTTTAACTCTGTCTAATGATTTCTCAGAAGAGTTTGAAAGATTATCAAACACAACCACCTCATATCCTGCATCCAAAAGCTCGACACATGTATGACTTCCAATATAACCAGCTCCACCAGTAACTAAAATTGCCATAATTATCTGTCTCCTTTTCTCTTTTTATTTTTCTATCTGAAATAATATTATATCAAACCAGTCTGTTTGTACATCAAAAAATGTAGAGGAAATATGTAAAAATGTTGCACACCAACTGAATTGTATATATAATTTATTAATGCATAAAACCTGTCACTGACAGCTTTTATTGCATACTTTGGTATACATAAAACTTGCCACTGGCAGTTTTTATTACATGCTTTGGCATACGCAGAAACCTCCATTGGCTGTTTCTAAGGATTTTATACAATAATCACAAATCAAAGAGGCGCAAAAAATGTATAATGCAAACAAATACAAAAATTCATATAAGGCAACACAGAAGGAGCTGGTTTCCCTGTCTGTGTATAATGTGGGCTTTCAGAGGTGTGGCTCCGCCTACCAGTGGGGTCCTGGTATCAGAGACCACTATCTCATCCACTATATCATAAGCGGCAAGGGCTGCTACACCGTAGGCAGGCACACCTATGAGCTGACTGCCGGCGACACCTTTCTTGTCTATCCCAACACAGAGGTTATTTACAGGGCTGACGAGGAAGACCCATGGGAATATACCTGGGTGGGTTTTACCGGGAGTGACGCTGCCATAATCCTGCAGGCTACTGATTTCACCAAGGATACTCCTGTCATAAAAAAGGCTCCTGATGGGGAAAAAATAAAGGGACAGATTCTACATATATATGATGCCAGAGGCAATAGCTTTGAGCACGCTGTGGAAATGACAGGCAGGCTCTACACCACCCTTGCCCTCTTTATGCACAATTCCAGCAAGCAGAACATGCCTAATTCTGCCGCAAACTATGTACAAAAGGGAATTGAATACATATCCTCCAACTACTCCTACCCAATTACTATAGAGGATATAGCTTCATATGTTGGACTGAGCAGAAGCCACCTGTTCAGATCTTTTGAGACTGTTTTACAGACCTCTCCCAAGGAATACCTGACTGATTTCAGAATCAAGCAGGCCTGCTATCTGTTGGAGCATACTTCACTCTCCGTAACTGCAATTGCCAATTCAATCGGCTTTGACAATGGATTATATTTTTCTAAGACCTTTCACAAGATAAAAGGCATATCGCCCAAAGAATACCGAAACACAAAAAAGGATACGCACTGATTAATGTGCATATCCTTTTATTGCATACCTTGGTATATACATAAAACCTGCCACCGGCAGCTTTTATTGCATACTTTGGTATACATAGAACCTGCCAGTGGCAGGTTCTATATATTTTCAAACTCAATTTACAATTAAGCTAATTTAGACTTTGCAAGCTCTACTAACTTAGCAAATCCAGCTGCATCTGTAACAGCCATATCAGCTAATACCTTACGGTTAAGGTCAACGTTTGCTAACTTTAATCCGTGCATAAACTGGCTGTATGAAAGTCCGTTCATACGAGCTGCTGCGTTGATACGAGCAATCCATAACTGACGGAACTGTCTCTTTCTCTCTTTACGTCCAGAATAAGAACTTGTTAAAGCTCTCATAACTGACTGCTTAGCTACTCTGTACTGCTTTGAACGAGCACCTCTGTAACCCTTTGCTAATTTTAATGTTCTATTATGTCTTTTCTTAGCGCCGATACCGCCTTTAATTCTTGCCATTATCTATTCCTCCTTAAATAAATCTTATAAGTATGGTAAAATCTTCTTCATGTTCTTAACGTTTGTCTGGTCTGTCATAGCAGCCTTTCTAAGATTTCTCTTAGTCTTTGTAGACTTCTTTGTTAAGATATGTCTCTTATAAGCTTTATTTCTCTTTAACTTTCCTGTTCCTGTAAGTTTGAAACGTTTTGCAGCTGCTCTGCTAGTTTTCATTTTTGGCATTGTGTATTCCTCCTTAATTGTTATCTCTTTTCTGCCAGCACCATGCCGATGCTTCTGCCTTCGACCTTAGGTGCCTTTTCCACTACTGCTACATCAGCAAGACTCTCAGCAAAATCATCAAGTATATGCTTGCTAGAATTCATATGAGCCATCTCACGACCTCTGAAACGAAGTGTGATTTTAACCTTGTTTCCTTTTGCAAGGAATTTCTTTGCAGCATTGACCTTTGTATTCAAGTCATTTGCTTCAATGTTTGGAGAGAGACGAATCTCTTTCAGTTCAACAGTTTTCTGCTTCTTTTTGGCATCCTTCTCTTTACGAGCCATCTCGTAACGATACTTACCATAATCAATCACCTTACATACAGGTGGTTTTGCATTTGGAGCAATCTTTACAAGATCAAGACCTGCCTCATCAGCAATCTTCTGAGCTTCCTTAGAAGAAACAATTCCTAACTGTTCTCCATCTGCACCAACCAATCGAACTTCCTTATCTCTGATCTGTTCATTAATCATTAATTCGCTAATGGTTTTGTACCTCCATAAAAAAATAGTGGATAGGCAGACTATCCACTATACAATCTCTAACACAAAAATGCTCGAAATATTAACTCTAAGTCGCTCATTTGCGCTTAGGTGAGAGTGGATACTCTACTTTGTTTTCTTACAACTATTAGACAATAACACATAAGATTTTTAGTGTCAAGTCTTTTTTAACTGTTTTTGTATTTTTGTTTTTTATTTTATATCCGGGCTGCTATAGCGGCTCTGCCGGAATGAATACTCTTCCCTTCTGGGACTCTGTATCCTTTGGCACTGCCTGCTCGGCTTCCTCGACAAACACCCTCTGGGAGTTTACCAGCTGCTTGCCCCTCTTGTCAACCCTGACATAATTTCCATCAGGCTCCATCACTCTAGCCTTGACATTGTCTGCAAGCTCCACTTCAAGTATATGGACAGCCTTTTCCTTTAAAGCATCCTCAAGCACTGGGAATATAATCTCCACACGTCTGTCTAAGTTTCTAGGCATCCAGTCTGCACTTCCCATGTACACATCTATATTGCCACCATTCTCAAAATAGAATATCCTGCTATGCTCAAGGAAGTTTCCAACTATTGACCTAACAGTGATATTTTCGCTGACACCTGGTATGCCGACCTTGAGACAGCAGATACCCCTGACAATCAGATCAATCTTGACTCCTGCAGCAGAGGCCTCATAGAGGGCAGCAATGATTCCGCTGTCGCAGAGAGAGTTCATCTTGGCAGCAATTCTTCCCTCTTTGCCTTCCTTCACATGCTTAATCTCCCTTTTGATTAAATAAATGAACTTGTCTCTGAGCCAGTATGGTGCAAGTATCAGCTCATTCCATGATCTTGGTTCAGAATAACCTGACAGCATATTAAATACTGCTGTTGCGTCCTCCCCTATTGATTCCTTGCAGGTAAAGATACCACAATCTGTATACAGCTTGGCAGTAGAGTCATTGTAGTTTCCTGTTCCCAGATGTACATACCGTCTGATACCATCCTCTTCCTTTCTGACTACAAGGGCTATCTTGCTGTGTGTCTTCAGACCTACAAGTCCATATATTACATGGCAGCCTGCTTTTTCAAGCTTCTTTGCCCAAACGATATTGTGCTCCTCATCAAATCTGGCTTTTAGCTCAACAAGTACAGTTACCTGCTTGCCATTCTCTGCAGCCTGGGCAAGTGAGCTGATAATCGGTGAATTACCACTTACTCTGTACAGGGTCTGCTTTATTGCCAGTACATCAGGGTCCTTTGCCGCCTGTCTGATAAAATCAACCACGGGGTCAAAGGTCTGGTATGGATGGTGTAAGAATATATCTGATTTTCTGATTGCTTCAAATATATCCTCTCCCGGCACAATCTCAGGCACCGGCTGTGGTACAGGCTGTACATATTTTAAGCGGTCATAGCCCTCTACTCCATATAATTTCATGAGCACAGTCAAATCAATCGGTCCCGGAATCTTGAACACATCCTCCTCAGCTACCTTGAACTCGCTCTTCAGAAATTTCAGAAGCTTGGCATCAATTCCAGCCTCAACCTCAAGACGGATAACCTCACCCCACTGTCTCATCTTAAGCTTATTTTCAATCTCCTTAAGGAGGTCTGAGGCTTCTTCCTCATCAATGGTCAGGTCAGCATTTCTCATAATTCGGTAAGGATATGCACACAATAATTTATAATTAGAGAATAGCTTGCTTATATTACGTTCTATAATCTGCTCTAATAAAATGAATGCCTTTGTGCCTTCCTCTGACGGTATCTGCACCAGTCTTGGCAAGACACTTGGCACCTGGACTGTTGCAAAAACTGTCTCACTCCTGTTCTCCTTATTTGCAAGCAGGGCTGCTATATTAAGGGTCTTATTCCTTATCAAAGGGAATGGTCTTGAAGCATCAACAGCCATAGGTGTTAAAACCGGATAAACACTTTCCATAAAATATCTGTCCACAAAGACTGCCTGCTCATCATTCAGCTGCTCGTAGCTGTCTATCAGATAAAGCCCCTCATTATTTAAAAGTGGTATAAGAGACCTGGTGTATGTAGAATACTGTGTATTCACTAGTTCTCTGGTAGCCATGTTAATCCTCACAAGCTGCTCTGAGGCAGTAAGTCCTGCTATGTCTTTCTTTTTATAGTTGGCATGCACCATGTCCTTTAAGGACGCAACCCTGACCATGAAAAACTCGTCCAGATTTGAGGATACAATACTTGTAAACTTGACTCTCTCAAGCAGGGGAATATTCTTGTCTCTTGCTTCCTCCAAGACTCTCTCATCAAATTTTATCCAGCTCAATTCCCTGTTCTCATAATATGAAGGGTTTGTAAAATCTATTTTATTCATCAGCCCACCTCCTACACGTCATATATTCTCTTTTGCTTTAATACCGGCTT
>ERZ1031095.162-NODE-162-length-22074-cov-5.372542_pt1 | contig 22074 bp, 21 predicted proteins | sample MGYA00517108_ERZ1031095 | MGnify/ENA primary metagenome ERZ1031095 (study PRJEB33719, sample SAMN04261275) | wastewater metagenome | biome: rural village; feature: human; material: feces | host: Homo sapiens | place: El Salvador | collected 2013-01-07 ... | reverse complement strand
TGTGATGTTTCCAAATGCACAGTTGCATCGCGATATTTTTGAAAAAGCATTCGATTTCATTGTTCCACTCTTTCAAGCCTCGATAATAAAACATTTTCAAATCATCCTCGATAATGAATGGAACAATATTGTATTTCAGACATTCTTTGAACATAATCAAGCGCCCCACACGACCATTGCCATCCTGAAATGGATGGATACGTTCAAACTTCACATGAAAATCCAGAATATCGTTTAATGTCTTTTCTTCCTTCTTGTTATACTCTGACAGCAATTTTTTCATACTATCTGCAACCTTTTCCGGAAGTACAGTCTCCATACCACCGACTTCATTTGGCAATTTCTTGTAATCACCGACAGCAAACCAATCCTTTCTGGAATCACTGGTTCCATTTTTCAGAATCAGATGCAGCTCCTTGATAAATTTTTCCGTCAATGCTGACTTTGCGTGATCAATAATCATATCAATACACCGGAAATGGTTTGCCGTTTCAATCACATCATCTACATTGAGTACTTCATTTTCTATACCAATGGTGTTCGTCTCGAAAATATATCGGGTCTGATCGTGGGTCAGCCGGCTGCCTTCCATATGGTTTGAATTATATGTTAAGTCAATCTGTGTCTTGTGATAAATACCTCCAGAGTATTTATTTTCCTTCTCATCCTGCAAAATGTCCAGTAAGGTCGTTGACTTTTCTTTCTTTTTGTTAGAACGCTCCGGCTTTTGGGCATTTTTCGGAATATTCCATGTTTTTCCGATAAGAACTGCTCCCGACACACGACCATGGGCACAATAATTTCTTACACTACGTTCAGATACATCCCATTTTTTTGCTATTTCAGCAACTGAAAGATATCGCATCTGCTGCCTGAGATGATTGTCACCAGTTCTGGTAACGTTCAAGCTTACTATAGTTAGTATACCACATTATTGGCAATAAATCCACGCATTCATGCTTGCTTTCATATTATTTTTGCCGATGTAAAAACTCTAATACATACCCCCACCAACCGAACCTATCTTCTCAGTCTATCTCTCCTCAAAAAACTCGATTTCTTCCCCCACTGGTCCAATGCAGAAGGCAACCCTGATTGGAAATGGTGGATTAGATGCCATGACAACATCCTTTGGCTCAATCGTAATTTCATATCCACTCTCACGCACAATTTTCACACATTCATCCACATTGCCAGTCTTAAATGCAAAATGCCTTATGCTTCCCTGTGGCAGGTCATTCTCTGCGTCAGTAAAAACCTCCACCAGTCCTGCCCCTGTGTCAAACATAAAGCCCTTAAGCTCCGGTTCTCCCCAGGAACGCAGTATAGGAAGTCCCAGCAGGTCTCCATAAAAATGCTTTATTTTTTCAACCTCGTCCTTTTTGCACTTGATACACACATGATGTATTCCCTGAACCAACATAGCTATTTCCTCCATTTATTATAATCTTTACACTTATTAATCAAGCTCTTACCTTATTTAATTGCAAAATGTTTTGCCTGTAAACTCAACGCCCCATGATTTCATTCCACTTAGCATTGGTGGCTTCCATTTCCTTCTTCTGCATTATCCTGTTTCTGTCACTCAGGATTGCAAGCATCTCATCCACGATTTCTTCCATTGGCAGCTTCCTGTAGTGGGACAGATATCCTATCATCCTCTGGGCTGTCCAGTCTGTGTTAAGGTTCAGAGTTATCTGCTCGCAAAATTCCTGCGGATAGCCACGTTTTAATAATATGTCGTAGAGTTCCATGCTCTTTTGGGTTCTGGGTTTCATAGTCTGTCTCCTGCAATTTTATTACACTAAGTATAACACAGCTGCAAACAAGACGAAAGAGGATGCAGAATCCTCCACATCCTCTTTCGATGGCATATAAATAGCAAAATGTTGATTATTTCTTATAATAAATTTATTTGATAAACTTAACCTCTGGATAAATCTTCTGCTTTGCAGCTTCCTTTCTCTCATTGTAGATGACCTTCTGCTCCTCAAAGAGATTTCGCCCATTTGCATCAATTGACACGATAAGTGGTCCAAATTCCTTTACCTTGCAGCACCACAGTGTCTCTGGCATACCAAGCTCATCCCAGTGATGCTCTGCTATGCGCTCTACCTCTGTAGCTGCAACTACTGCACAGCCTGCTGGGAATACGCAGTGGATTGCGCCAAATTCCTTACATGCTCTCTCTGTGTTTGGTCCCATTCCGCCTTTTCCTACGATTACGCGGACACCAGTTTCCTTGGTAAACTCATACTCGAATTTTTCCATTCTCATAGATGTTGTTGGTCCTACTGATACCATCTCGTAATCATCATCTGTTCCCTCGATTTTTCTAACGATTGGACCAGCATGGAAAATAGCCTTGTCCTTTATATCATAAGGAAGCTCTCTGCCGTACTCTACAAGTCTGCGGTGTGCTACGTCTCGGCATGTCATTAAGTCTCCGTCCAGCCATACAATATCTCCGATTTTAATATCCTCTAAATCTTCCCTGCTTACAGGTGTTACCAATACCTTTTTATCGCCTCTGATTTCAACCATTACAAATACCTCCTTAATTGAACTTCCATGTTGAATGTGTATCACATTTTACGTTCAGGTCTTTATCTATTACAATGTGTCCTCTTCTGTGTGACCAGCAGCCTACATTTACTGCTACTCCGATTGTTGATGGATGACGGGCTGTATTCTCGATATTTACACCCATTACTGAGTATTTTCCGCCCATTCCCTGTGGTCCAAGTCCAATCTCGTTGATTCCGTCCTCTAAGAGCTTCTCCATTTTTGCTGCGTTTGCATTGTCATTGTGTGAACCTATTGGTCTCATAAGGGCTTTCTTAGAGTTAAGGGCTGCGGTCTCTATTGATGTTCCTACACCTACTCCTACAAGAAGTGGAGGACATGCGTTAAGTCCGTATGTTGTCATCTGGTCTAATACGAAGTCTGTGATTCCTTCATATCCTGCGCCTGGCATAAGCACCATTGCTTTTCCCGGAAGTGTGCATCCGCCGCCTGCCATGTAGGCATAAATCTCACAACTGTCACTGTTTGGAACGATATCCCACCATACTGTTGGTGTTCCCTTTCCTACGTTTTTCTTAGTATTGTACTCGTCAAAGGTCTGTACTGAATTGTGTCTAAGTGGTGTTGCAAAAGTTGCCTGAACCACTGCGTCTGTGAGCAAATCCTCTAACTCATTAATGTAAGGGAAATTCGTTCCACACTTTAACCAGAACTGCAATACTCCTGTGTCCTGACAGCTTGGGCGGTCTAATTTCACTGCAAGTCCCTGATTTTTGGTCATTGTCTCATACAATACCTTTGGAAGTGCTGCATCCTCTTTTGCTGCAAGCTCCTCTAATTTTGCAACAACGTCATCCGGTAATTTCTTTCCAATATGACCTACAAAATCTGCAATCATATCTGTTAATCTCTTTAATTCCTGTTCTTTCATATCATCTACCTCCAAATATTATTTAATAAAATGGGAAAAGAATTGGTAACAAAATCATACATAATACAAAGGATACAAGGATTAATGGCAATCCTGATTTCACATAATCCTTAAATTTATATCCACCAAGTCCTACTACCATTGTGTTTGCCGGCATGCCAATCGGTGTTGCGTAAGCACATGAGCCGGCAATTACAGTTGCTATTACTACTGCTCTCGGATTTGCTCCAAGGCTGTTTGCCAGAGATACTGCAATCGGCACCATAAGGGCTGTGGTTGCTGTATTTGACATAAAGTTTGTAAGTAAGCATGTAACTATAAAAATCACAAGGAGCAAAATAATCGGATTTGGATTTTCTCCTAATATTCCAACGATTTTGTCTGCTATCAAAAGTCCTGCTCCGGTCTCATCCAAAGCGCTTGCCAGTGCAAGTGAGCCTCCGAATAAGAGCACTACCTTTAAGTCGATTGACTTTAAGGCATCCTTTTCTGAGATAACTCCTGTAAGTACTAAAACACAGGCTCCGATACATGCAGATACATGAATTGCAATTCCTATCTGCTCCTCAAAAATCATTGCTAAGATAACTAATACAAGTACTACAAGTGATACAACCTGTTTCCACTTTGGCACATCTGCAAATTCATCCTTGCTCTCTGCCTGACAAAGCTTATCTCCTGCTCCTTCCGGCAAAAAATGATAGCTGATAAATACAAAGTATAAAATTCCTGCAACAAGCATCGGGATTCCAATTGGAGCATACATGAAAAAGCTTGTATTGTATCCCAAATCCTGTAAAGCACTGACTCCCATCAGATTTCCAGGTGCTCCTATTATTGATAAATTTCCTCCAAGTGCTGCTGCAAACACAAGCGGCATAAGCAGACGGCTTCTTGAGTATCCCGACTCATCTGCTATTCCACACACTACTGGAATGAGCACTGCGGCTGTTCCTGTGTTTGACAAAAATCCTGACATTACTCCAACGATTACCATTATGGCAACTATAAGGATACGCTCCGTCTTTGCAAATTTTGTAACCACACCGCCTATCTTATTTGCCATTCCTGTCTCAAAGAGTGCCTGACCTACCACGAACATTCCCACGCACAAGATGACGTTGCTGTTAACATATCCCTTAAAAGTTGTTGCTGTGTCTAAAACCCCTGTAACATTTAATCCTATCGCTACAATCGTTGCCGTTAATCCCAATGGGATTTTTTCAAGTACAAAACTAACTATCGCAAATATCAAAAACAAAATTGTAATAGTTGATCCTGACATTTCATCTCCTCCTTTTTGCTCTCTCTAATCGGTCGATTAATTTGTAGTTGGTTATTTGATAATTTGATTCTATAACAATTAATAGTATTAGTCTAATTAATGAATTTTAGTTTACTATAAATATTTTTTATGATATTCTTATGTTATAAAAATACTAAATAATGCAAAATAATAAGGGGATGAATCCACTATGACACTTACACAGCTTAAGTATTTCTGCGAGACCTGCCGCTGTCACAGCATTACAAGCGCAGCAAACGAACTCTACGTCACCCAGCCAGCCATATCCCTTGCGATTAAGGAGCTTGAGGCAGAACTTGACATTACTTTATTTACAAGAATAAACAACAAGCTATCTCTCACCGAGGATGGTGCCCGCTTCTATGAGCGGGCAAGCTATATCCTGCAATACTGCAATGACATGCAGTTTGAACTTAGCAGCCTTGGCAAAAACAAGCAGCCCCTAAGAGTCGGGATTCCTCCTATATTAAGCAGCATATTTTTCCCTGGCATGCTGGACGCATATCAGAAGGAATACCCGGATTACTATGTATCGCTGATTGAGTATGGCTCTGTCCGTGCCTGTAAAATGATTATGGATGAGCAGCTTGATTTAGCTCTGGTTAATATGGAGATGTACAATATAGACCAGTTGGGCAGCCAGATTCTGCTTCATGACCAGCTGGTCTTTTGTGCCGCCAAAAATCACCATCTTGCAGACAGAGAGACCGTTAGTCCAGAGGATTTTGATAATGAAAACATCATACTTTTCAACAAAGACTCTGTGCAAAATGCCATGCTCCGCTCCCGTTTTGACTCCCATGGTGTCACGCCAAATATCATCATGCAGGGCAGCCAGCTCTACACAATTATCAACTTTCTACGCACCGGTAATGTAGGCTGCTTCCTCTACAGCAGCACTATGGCAGGCTTATTAAAGTTCAAGGCTATCCCTCTTGACCCACCGATAAAAACTGATATCGGTATAGTCTGGAAAAAGGGACGCCACCTCTCTACCCAGATGCAGAGCTTTATCCAGTTCTCTACCAAGTACTACAACTGATACTAGCTTCCTCTTGACTCAAGTCCGATTTCGTACTATACTGGCATGAGTACGAAATCGGACTCAGGAGGCTTTTATGACAAAAAACACAGTCCACATCAGTCCTGCCCTGCAGGAATTCAACCGTATTTTTAAAGAATTTAATATGATATACAGGGATGCTGCTTTAAAGCTTGGACTTTCCAACAGTGTATTTGATATTTTCTATACCATCTGCGAATCCGGCGACTGCTGCACACAGAAGTATATCTGTGATGCGACCTTTTTGCCCAAGCAGACAGTCCATTCTGCCATTCAGAAGCTTGAGGCAGAGGGTCTTGTGGAGCTAAAGCCTGGCAAAGGGCGGAGTGTCAATATCTGCCTGACTCCCCTCGGTGAGGAAGAGCTTCACACTTTAATCGACCCGGTTTTTGAGCTGGAAAACGCAGTCTTTGAAAGCATGCCGGCAAATGACACAGAGAAGATGCTGGAATTAAACAACCGGTATCTTTCTATCCTGCGGGAGCAGTTCTCAAAGCTTTAATTATACATTAAGATTTATTTATTGAGGTGAATTATGCAAATTCAATTATCAGAACATTTTACTTACAAAAAGCTATTGCGATTTGTTTTGCCATCAATCGTTATGATGATTTTTACATCTATATACAGCGTTGTGGATGGGTTATTCGTGTCTAACTATGTTGGTAAGACAGCCCTTGCTTCCATCAACCTGATTCTGCCTCTCCTTATGGCAATTTCAGCACTGGGCTTTATGATTGGAACGGGAGGAAGTGCGCTGGTGGGCAAGACTCTTGGCGAGGGCGAAAAGGAGCTGGCAAATGAATATTTCTCCATGCTTGTGTATGTGACAGCAATATTTGGTGTGATTTTTTCATTACTGGGAGCCTTATTTGTGCCTAATGTTGCAAGATTTCTGGGTGCTTCCGGAGAACTGCTTGACAACTGCATACTATATGGAAGAATCTGCTTTATCTCCATGCCGTTTTTCATGCTGCAAAACGTATTCCAGAGCTTTTTCGTAACAGCAGAGAAACCAAAGCTGGGACTGGCTGTTATTATCTCTGCCGGTGTCACAAATATGTTTCTGGACTGGCTCTTTGTGGGGACTTTAGGCTTTGGCTTAAAGGGTGCTGCTGTGGCAACTGTCTGCGGTGAGATTTTGGGCGGTTCCTTTCCCATTTTTTATTTTACGCGTAAAAACTCAAGCCTGCTTAAGCTTGGCAGGACCCATTTCCGCAAGGATGTATTGCTTAAAGCCTGCGTCAATGGTTCATCAGAGCTTATGACCAACCTCTCAAGCTCGGTAGTCAGCTCACTCTACAACGTGCAGCTTATGAAAATCGCCGGTGAAAATGGTGTGGCTGCCTATGGCACTATCATGTATGTAAACTTTGTATTTATCGCTATATTCTTTGGATATTCCATTGGAAGTGCCCCTGTTATCAGCTACAACTACGGTGCCGGAAACCATGATGAGCTTAAAAATATGTTTAAGAAGAGTTTTACCCTTATCGCGGTCTGGGGAGCAGGTCTGGCTGTGGCAGCCCAGCTTCTGGCTACGCCATTTTCTAAGTTTTTTGTGGGCTATGATAAGGATCTCCTTGCCATGACTATCCATGGTTTCAGGATTTACTCACTGGCATATTTAATCAATGGCTTTAATATTTTTGGTTCAAGCTTCTTTACAGCCTTAAATGACGGCGTGATTTCTGCGGTAATTTCATTTATGAGGACACTGGTGTTCCAGATTGGTGCAATCCTTATCCTGCCAATCTTCCTTGATATAAATGGTATCTGGAGTGCAATCATTGTGGCGGAGGCTTTAACCCTGTGCGTCACACTCTTCTTTATTATAAGAAAAAGAAATTACTATCATTACTGCTAAAGCTATGCCAATGGAGAATGGGCTTCTCTGACTATCAGGCTTGTGAAACGATTATATAAAATTTGTGTAAACAATTACATTTGATATTTCTCCCCACCGGCTAATATGCTATAATCGACATAGCACTAAAGTATCAGACGTGAAAGGAGTTTTTAAAGTGGATATTACAATTTCAGAAAACATCAAATACATCGGCTGCGATGATACTGACATCGATTTATTCGAAAGCCAGTACGTCGTACCAGAGGGAGTGTCCTACAATTCTTACCTGATTTTGGATGAGAAAACCTGTCTGATGGACACAGTAGACCCTAGAAAAACAGAGGAGTGGGAGGACAATTTAAGAACAGCCTTAGGTGACAGAAAGCTCGATTATCTCGTTATTTCACACATGGAGCCGGACCACGCAGGAAGCATTGCCAAAATTGTTGAGCTCCACCCGGAGGTAACACTTGTTGGAAATGCCAAAACCTTCCCTATGTTACAACAGTTTGTAAGCTTTGACGTTGATGGCCTTGCAAAAATTGTCGTTGCTGAGGGTGATACGCTTGAGCTTGGCTCACATACCCTCACCTTCGTAATGGCACCTATGGTTCACTGGCCAGAGGTTATGGTTTCCTATGAGAGTTCAGAAAAGATTCTTTTCTCAGCAGATGGATTTGGAAAATTCGGTGCCCTCTCTCTTACACAGGATGCTGACTGGGCATGCGAGGCAAGACGTTATTACTTTAATATAGTTGGAAAATACGGTATGCAGGTACAGGCTTTACTGAAAAAGGCTGCTGCTCTTGACATCAAGACTATTTGTCCTCTTCACGGACCAATCCTGACTGGAGATTTGACACCTTACTTAAGTCTCTATGACACCTGGAGCAGATATGAGCCTGAGAGCAAGGGCGTGCTTGTAGCTTACGCTTCTATCCATGGCAATACAGCAGTTGCTGCCAAGATGCTTGGAAATATGCTTAAAGAGGCTGGAGTGGAAAAGGTTGTAGTAAGTGACCTTGCACGAGAAGATATGGCTGAAGTTATTGAAGACGCTTTCCGCTATGACAGAATGGTGCTCTGCGCTGCAAGCTATGATGGCGGTGTCTTCCCTTGCATGCACGATTTCCTGAGTCATTTACAGATGAAGGGTTATAAGAATCGTACTATTGGTATGCTTGAAAATGGTTCATGGGGACCTACTGCTGCCAGAACTATGAAGGGACTTATTGAGCCTATGAAGGATATCACACTGGTTGAGCCGGTTGTAACTATCCGCTCTACTATGAAGGATGCTGATTTGCCGGCTATGAAGGAGCTGGCTGAGGCAATTGCAAATGCATAGATACAGTATAACTTAAATAGTTTAGTCCATAACTCAGGCTTTACTTTTATGTAATGAAAATCGGGGAATGTACAGTGTACACTCCCCGATTTGTTTTACGTTCTTATGGAAGCCTGAGTTATTCATCTAAATTTTGTAAGTTACTTTCCAGCATTTCAATCTGTTAGTTTCAACTAATCCAGAAAACTATCCTATAATGATTTAACGCTTCTCTTCCACCATCATCAGAAAAGTTATCAGCAGCAATCCACATGATACCCAGATTGCCTTCATTCCCCATGCCAGTGAGCACACACCACCCACACCGGCTCCGATTGCGAATATCAGAATTATGCCGTAATAGTGCATTGCTTTTTTGAGTGCCCCCTTCTGGTGGTCTCTGATAAAGATTGAAAGGCTCTCTGTTCCACTTCTCAAGTTTCCTATGCACATAGTGCTGGCATAGCCGTAGCCGTTGACTTTTCTAAAGGTCTGCACCTGCATAGAACAGGCAAATGATACCATCATGGTGGCTATCATATTGTAGCTTCCTGGTATAAAGCCCACAATAAGCAGCAAGAGTATTTCTATAATTACTATTATCTGCCTCCAGTGAATCCGCCTTGCGAATTTATACTTATGTCCTATCTGCTCTGCAACCAATACTCCCATTGCAAAGGCTATAATTGGAAAAAGGTAGCTTATGGCTGTGTGCCAGTCTCCCATGAGGAAGTGCTGGCTCATAAGCACTACATTTCCTGTCTGGGCGTTTGAGAACACATGGTCTCTCACATTGTAAGTGTAGGCATCCTGAAAACCACCTGACAGTGCCAGTATACTGCTTAATAAAAATGTCTCAGATGTCTGTCTCTTTTGTTTTTTTATAATGTTCATATCCATAATGCCTTACGCATCTCCATTCATTCCTGTTCTTATTCACAGAAGCTTCTACATCCTCATTCATCTCAACTATGCATAATAATCACGAATAATTATCTATAATCACTCTACCTGTTAGATGTTAGATTGTTTTTAATTCATACGCCCTTGTTCCAAGACCTATCTCCTCAGCATGTGAAAGGCATGACTCCCATTCCGTATCCGGATGAGTCATTGTAAAATGGTCATGGCTGTGCTCATGATGCTCACACTTCTCCATATTATCGGCAAGGATGCTTCCTACTGTGGCAGGCATCTTGTTGCATAAATCTACGCATGCCTGATCCAGAGCTACAGGGTCAAAGGATGCCAGCATACCGACATTTGGAATAATTGGAATATCATTCTCTGGATGACAGTCACAGTTTGGTGATACATCACAGATAAGCGATACATGAAAGCAAGGTCTCTCCTTGCATACTGCATAGCTGTACTCAGCAATCTTGTAGTTTAACATCTTAACTGAATCGCTGAAATTTGCTGATATGACATTCTTTGGACATACAGCCAGACAGCGTCCGCAGCCCACACACTTATCCTGATTGATTGAAGCCTTGCCATCAGTTACAGACGCTGCTCCATGGGCACATATTCTGGTACAGGCTCCACAGCCTACACATCCGCTCTGGTTTACATGCGGCTTGCCATCACAGTGCTGCTCCATCTTACCAGCTCTTGAGCCACAGCCCATACCGATGTTTTTAAGGGTGCCACCAAAGCCAGCTGTCTCATGACCCTTGAAATGGGTAAGTGAAATAAATACATCTGCATCCATTACCGCCTGTCCAATCTTTGCTTCCTTGACATAAGGGAGATTGATTGGAACGATCTGCTCGTCTGTGCCCTTTAAGCCATCTCCGATTATTACATGGCAGCCTGTCTGGAGTGGTGAAAATCCATTTACATAGGCTGTATCAAGATGGTCAAGTGCATTCTTTCTGCTTCCCACATACAAGGTATTACAATCTGTGAGGAAGGGCTTTCCTCCAAGCTCCTTGACATAGTCAGCCACAACCTTTGCATAGTTAGGTCTTAAAAATGCAAGGTTTCCATACTCACCAAAATGAATCTTAATTGCTGCATACTTGCCTGTAAAATCAATGTCTTCAAAACCAGCCTGCTTCATGAGTCTATGCAGCTTCTGAAGCAGGTTTTCTGAACCTGTAGTTTTAAAGGTTGTAAAATATACCTTTGACTTCTCCATTATGTAGCCTCTCTCTAAATCCAATCTCTGTAAATTTTGAATCTCTTAGTAGTTCTGCCAGCCAGCCTCTTTAAGGTGGGCATCCTTTGCCTCTACCTGTTCTCTCATCTCTTCCTTGTATTTCTTAAGCTTATCAAGAAGAGCTGCATCACTTGCTGCAAGGATTTTTGCTGCAAGAAGAGCTGCGTTCTTTGCCCCGTCAATTGCAACTGTTGCAACTGGTACTCCTGGCGGCATCTGCATGATTGAAAAGACTGCGTCCATTCCATCCAGATTTTTCCCTGAAAGCGGCACTCCGATTACAGGCAGATCAAAAAGGGCTGCGCACATTCCCGGAAGGGCTGCTGCCATTCCTGCTCCTGCGATAATCACCTTGATATCCCTGCTCTCTGCGCTTCTTGTCCAGTCGATTAATGCGTCCGGCTGACGATGGGCTGAGATAATTGTAATCTCATACTCTATTCCCAGCTCCTCAAGCTGGGCTGCTGCCTTGCTCATTACCTTAAGGTCCGAGTCACTTCCCATGACTATTCCTACTTTTGCCATTTTTCTTCCTCCATTCCTATTACTAAATTGTTTCTATTACGCTCACTATGCTTAGCGGCCTGCTTCCCATGTATCAAGCTCATCCAGAGGCTTGTTGAGCTCCTCTGTGCCTGCGAGCACGAATTTTCCATCTCTGATAATGTCCTCTGTAGAGCCATCCTTGCGGATTACTGTGATTGCTCCCAGCTCGTTGTATGGAATTGTAATATCTGTATGACAGTTAAAATATGCCTTTGACGCATCTGTTTTTCTGAGGATAGATATAGAATTATCTCTTGCAATAATAGCTTTTCCATCCGGATTATAGGTTATATTGTCCTCATCATAGGTGTAGCAGGTATCACCCACTGCAAAATGAGGTCCTGTCTTCTCTGCAATAAGGATTGGAAGCTTATCCTGTATATCATAGACACGTCCTACCCTGTAGGCAGTTGTGTTTGTTCCGATTGCGAACTCTCCCATTGGAAGTGTGTCGTGATGGAAAAGTACATTGTCTGCAATATACTTTTTATTTTCTTCCTCATTGTCAAAGTTTGTACAGGTATAGCTGTCAATCATTCCATCCTTGAAGTCAATCTCCAGGTTCTTGTAATTGAGTTCGTTTAAGAAAACCTGAGTTACATGAAGCTTACCATTTGTACCCTCAAGTACCGGTGAAGTAAACACCTCTCCCACAGGGATATTTACATCTGCCACGCAGTTTTCAAAGGCTGTCTCCCTGTCAGGATTTGGAAGCTCATGTATTTTCACATACAAATCTGTCCTGTTGTCTCCACAGCCCAAAATGTGTACCCTGTCTGCTGTGTCCAGCACATCAATAAGCTTCTGCTGGATTGTCTGATAGAGCTTATAATCCAAGGTATTGATTTTGACTGTCTCTGAGAAAAGCTCCTCATACTTGTCACCGATTGCAGCAACCGGGAAGGAAATAATTGTGAAGCTTCGCTCCTCACCATGGATATATTTATTTACAAGTCTTAAATACTCACTTCTCTCCTTGACACGGATTTCCTGCTGGCTATCAGAATATGCCGGATTCTCAGCCTTTGCCTCCGGTGAAAATGGCTCCTCGCCAAAGACCTCCATAACTGCTGGTCCGCCATAGCCTGGTGCGATATCCTTAATTCTCTCAAAGGCATTCTTTCTGCATTCAGTGCTGTACTCTCCCATTTCCCTGTCCAGCCAGATGGCATCATCTTCCTTGTGGTCATAGTCATACTGCTTATTTACTGATGTAGAATAAGGCATGAGAATAGCCTTTAGGTTTATCTTTTCAAAATTCCTGATTGCACATCTGATTACACGCTCAAAGCCCAGAGGATATCTGATGTCACCAAAAGACTTTTTAGTGATGTCCTTGTTGCAGGCTGCAAAACCCATCCTGTATCCCTCTGTGAAGGTGTCAGCCATTGACTGAATCTCCTCGTCTGAGAATGTGGCCAGATACTCTCTGCTCCTTATCTCATTCTCGCCTACAAACAAACCATACTGGTAGAGATAAGCATTGTTTGAAATATCACTGTTTTCAACCACTTCCTGCTCATAATCATACTTTGTGGTAAATGACCTGTTAATCGAATTATCTGTGAAGATTTCCATATAGTCATGCATAAAAGAATGCAGGCAGTCATCTACCACCTTTGGCGCAGCCTCATCTGATTCAAAATATGTGTACAGCTCCACTACGAGTTCTGCGTAAATACACAGGTATTCGATATTTCCTTCAAACACATAGCGTGACGCACTGCTGATTCGATTTAAAATAGCTGCAAAATGCTGTCCGTACTCCTGTCCAAACACCTTGACCGAATACGCAGGATTAGCATAGCTTGTTCCATAATTTTCCTTTTTAAACTGTGTATATAGCTTGTCATTAAGCTCTTTTCCTTCAGCCTCAGACATTTTCTGCAAAGAGCCGTCCATTGCCATGCCCGCTATCCGGCTCTGTAAAAGCAGATACTCAGATACCACTCTGAAATAATCTGCAAAATCCTTTTCAAGCTCATCTGACCTGCTAATCTCCTCAAGCCTCTCTACTACAAGCTCAAGCCTCTCTTCGTACTTCTCATTTGTCTGGCTGTTTAATTCTTTGTACCCCATTATTCATGTCACCTCGTTAATTATTTTATAATACAAAACCCATACCATAGGTTGCGCCCCACATAAGCACTGCAATAACTGAAAATAAAATTGCAAGCCTTGGGAATTTTTTGAATGAATCCTCTTCCAGCATACTCTGTATTGCTAAAACGATTGCGCTCAGGCTTAGGAGCAGTGCAAGGATTCCGGCACTTCCATAATATGTAGACAATTGTCCCGCCTCATTAAATGACAGCAGGACAAAAATCACGTACACCAGTATTGATACTGCTGCCATTCCAAGAGAGACAAAAGCCTTCCTGGAATTGGTTTTTTCAGTAAATTTATAATGTCCTCTTCGTCTATTTCTTACCACTTACAACTCTCCCATAATACAGGATGTACCCGATTAAACCGCCAAAAGTATTTAAAATCAGATCATCCACATCAAAGCTTCCTGTTCTTGATATAAGCTGGGTCAGCTCCACCAGTAAAGAAAACTCAAAACTGAACAGCACTGTGTGGAACAGCCTGGGTTTTTTCTTTACCATCTTTGGAAGCAGATATCCAAAAGGAATAAAAGCAATCACGTTTCCAGCAAAATTCAAAATCACATATTTCATTCCCAGTATGTGGCTGCTTCTCCAGATTCTTTTGATTTCAAAAAGAGGCTGCAGATTATAGTGATATTCGTCTCCTCTGGTTGTCCTGCCCATGCTCTCCGCGAAAAACAAAAAGTAACACAATGCTATTATATAAATAACAAATATAATGATAGAAATTATCCGTTCCTTTTTGCCCTTCATATTACTTACAGCCATACTGCTCGTAATATTTATCAATTGCTTCTTTTATCTTATCGTCAATCACTACCCTGCCCTGACATTCTCTGTTGTAGAGATGCTCTGTAACCTCTGCCATAGTTACGATGGCTCTGCCGTCAAAGCCATACTTTTCCTTAATTTCATCAAGAGCACTTTTGACGCCGCCCTGGCCTACTTCCATACGGTTTAAGCTTACCATAAGTCCAACGATTTCCACATTTGCTGCTGCTCTTACCTTTGGCACTGTCTCTTCCATTGATTTTCCAGAGGTTGTAACATCCTCAATCATGACTACCCTGTCGCCATCCTTTAATGTGGTTCCGAGAAGTCCACCCTTGTCAGCACCATGATCCTTTGCTTCTTTTCTGTCTGAGCAGTAACGAATCTCTTTGCCATAAAGCTCGCTGTATGCAATAGCTGTAACTACTGCCAGTGGAATACCCTTGTATGCCGGTCCAAAGAGTACGTCAAAGTCATCACCATAGTTGTCGTGAATAGCCTTGGCATAATACTCGCCCAATCTCTTGAGCTGTGAGCCTGTAACATATGCTCCTGCATTCATAAAAAATGGAGACTTACGCCCGCTCTTAAGTGTAAAATCACCGAACTTCAAGACGTCACTCTCCACCATAAACTCTATAAATTCCTGCTTGTAGCTTTCCATCTATCTATAACCTCCTGTTTTTGTTTTTATCTAATTTACCAGTCTACAGACTTTTCTAATTTTATCATAAATTATATGTGGTTTCAATCTTTGTGGAGTGGGTTTGTTGAGTTTTTGTTGTATACTGGTGTTTTCAATTTACACCAGCGTTTTTGGCATATGCCGTTTTCATCACAGTGTCTGGACTTTTTATTGTTTTTTTGCTTATTTAAGTCCATGGAAAATGGATAATTGGACTTTTCTAATCCATATATCATTTTTCTTTTCCAAATATTTTACGAAAAATAAAACCCAAGCCAATATTAGTATCTAAATATGCATTTTCACAGTAACAAGTCCAATTATCGCCATAATATGTGATATGGCAATTTAAGCCTTTATATGCTATCATACTTATATAATTTTAAACAAAGGGGGACATATATAATGTTAAAGGGTAAAGTAGCAATCATAACCGGTGGAACCAGAGGAATCGGTTACTCAACAGTCAGAAAATTCCTCGAAAACGGAGCAAAAGTAATCCTTCTTGGCTCACGCAGGGAAACAGTAGACAAGGCAGTCGCCTCATTGAAGGAAGAAAATCCAGACTGGGATGTAGCCGGAGATTATCCAGATCTCATGGATGAAGATGTGGTAAAGGCTTTTGTTGATGAAGTGGTCAGAAAATATGGCAGAATTGACATTCTGATCAACAATGCCGGTGTATCAGACAGCACTCCTCTTGACAACTACACACTGGAAGCCTTCCGCAAGATATTTGACTTGAATGTAAACGCAGTAATGAACATGGTTATGCCAGTATCAAAGGTGATGAAGAACCAGCACGATGGTGTTATCCTCTCAACCAGCTCTATGGTAAGCTTGTGCGGACAGCCAAGCGGAGTTGCATATCCGGCAAGTAAGACTGCCATAAACGGACTTACCTGGTCACTGGCAAGAGAACTTGCACCATTTGGAATCCGTGTAAACGCTGTTGCACCTGGTATCACAAAAACAGATATGGTGGCAGCACTTCCAGATAAAGTAATCGAGCCACTTATCAATCGTATACCGCTCCGCCGAATCGGGGAACCGGAGGATATTGCAAATGCATTTCTTTTCCTGGCAAGTGATATGGCAAGCTATGTCACAGGAGAGATTCTATCAGTTGATGGTGCAATGAGGTCATAGTCAGACAACCAGGTCTGTCTGTGTCAGCTGCTTTGGCTGCATGGCTGTGGCTTTGGTTACATGACCGCTTTGGATACACGGCTGTGTAAAAAGGCTCCCGGAATGGGAGCCTTTTTAATGCCGATTTTTAAGGTGAAGCACACCCAGATAGATTCCTAAGCATTTCTATGACGTCTTCTAAGTCCATATCCAATTATGCCCACCCCTGCAATAATTATAATTGCAAATATCCACAGTGAAGGACTTGTGTCACCTGTTTTTGGTGAACCCGCATCCTGTGCCGGGCTGGCTGATGCTGGCTGTGAAGCAATTGTTGGTACAGCAGGTGCCGGCTGCGGAGTAATTGTTGGTATAACTGGTGCCGGTGTAGTATCCGGAGGTGTTATACCCGGCTCTGGTGATACTATGGTATCAACATATGTCAATGCGTATGTAGAAAACAGGTCTGTCTCAAAGGTAAACATCTGTGTTGCTGTATCAAAGCTTCCTTCCAGTACTGTCGCCACACCATCATGTATTCTAATCACCTTATAAGTACGCTTAATATTAGCGTTCTCATTTATAAGTGAATCATCTACCTTTAAGCTGAGGTTGATTTTCTCGCTTGTGCTGGTTATCTGTCTTGCAGCATTGTCTCCTACCTGAACCCATAAGCTGATGTCATAAGCCTTGCCGAGAGTCAATGTGCCAAGGGCAGCATTTACCTTTTCCAAGTTAGTCTTATCTACCTCTGTTCCAAGCTTTGCATATACTACTGCGTCTGCGCCATTCTTGACAAGCTCGCGCTCCTTGTCGGTAAGAAGGCTCTGGCTAAGGTTTGTAATATCGTTGTTTAATGCAAGTCCCTCTGGATTCTGCTTCTCGATTTTTCCCTCTGTCTGTGTCTGAGACTTCATGCGTACATTGAGACTTGTATCCTTTACATACAATTCGCCATTTGCCGCATCACTGGTGAAGCAGTCTGCAAAGCTTCCAATATTGCTGATAAGTAATATGTCATCTCCCTCGTACAGCTTTGTGCGGTTAAATACACCAACCTTTGATTCTTTGCTAAAATTTTCTCCTAGCTTAACCGGTATAGAGCAATATAAATTTCTCTGCTCTCCATTTATTACTTTTCCATCCAAAATAAGCTGTGGCGAATTATATGACTGAATATAGACACCCGCCGTCTGAGCATATGGGTCGTCTTCTGTCTCAGTATTTACGTTTCCCGTAATCATGGTATCTTTTATTATTGCTGTACCATCCCCCTCAACTCTTACTGCACCATATCGCTTTGAGGTATTATTCTGTATCACACAGTTCCCAATAATAGTCTTTGTAGCTTCTGAGCAGATAACACTTGTATAATAGCCCATGTTATCAATAAATTTACAGTTTACAATCTCTAATAATGTAGTGCCAGAACCACCAAACCATATGCCGGAGCTCCAGTATTCACATTCATTATTATAAAAATCAGTGTTTGAAATGCTTACATTCGATTTTCCCATAACACCTATACAGGTACCGCCTTCATGGGTTTTATTTTTGTAGAAAGTTCCTCCTGTCATAACAAAATCAGCATCATCAACTAATATACAGCTTGTCACACCACCGGAGCTGTAATCACATTCAAATCCTGTAATGATGCCTCCCGTAATAGGTGTGCCATCATTTCTGACATATGCTCCACCATGCTTTGAATCAGGATTACTGTCATCTATTCTAAAATTCAGATTCTGTCCCTCAGCAGCACGCACCAGTATTCCTTCGGCAGTTCTTCTGTTGTTATAACCTCTCATCTGTGAGAAATCCAATACATGACCATTTAGGTCAATTCCAGTATTAGTGTATTCCTCATATTTGTATAATGATATGTCATAGCCTGTTATGGCAATATCATTGGCAAGCTTCACATATCCTTTTGGAAGATATTGTCTCAGTTCGTCGGATGTGCTGACTATGTATGGGTCAGACATTTTTCCGGAGCCTGTTACTCCCGCTTCCGGACTTGCTGTCACGGTCAATGTTGCAGCTTTTGATGTGACAGAAGCATTTGAATTGCTGATAAGGCATCTGTAGCTATAATTATTGCAATTTGTATCAGTTTTTCCTGTTGTATAGCTTGCCTCATTTCCTCCTGCTATATCAACAAATTCTTTACCATCATTTCTGTTAACCTGCCATTGATATATCAAGCCTGCCCCTGTCGCACTTACTGTGAAAGTTGCAGTTTGACCGGATTCTACTGTTGTGTCCTGTGGCTGGGATGTAATAGCCGGTTCAGTTATTATATAATTATTATCTGAAATTTTAAGCTGGGCTTCTGTATATGCGCTGCGAGTCATTTCATCATACTTATATGCATAATTATTTCCAGCCATAAACATCTTGTCTGATTCGGCAATATCATCGCAATTTGCTACATCCACAATGTAATTGTCACCATCCAGTGTAACCACATTCCACATATAAGCTCCACTACCAACTTTATTGCTATCGATATTATTCCATGAAACTGTTCCAGTCATTGAAGAACATGTAATTCCACCATCCAAATCACAAAGATACTGAAAAGCCATTGCGTAGCCTCTACTATCCACATTTGTAGCTGTATTGCCATCAAAGACATTTATCATCTGGTTCATATCACCATATTTTGTTTCTGCATCCTCATCATAAGACACCCACTTACAAATCTCATCAGCATAGCCTTTCAGTCGATTGTAAGGTGTCTGACCTTTATATTTATTTACGATTGTCTGGGCATTAGCTACTGCATTTGTTGCTGCTGTTGCCTTTTCTGAGTCAACCTCATATTCATCATTAGAATCATTACAATATTTACTATTAACTGCAAAACTTATATAAGGCATTTCTATCCAAATACCACCGCCTTGACCATAGGCACTATAACCTTTATCTGTATCATACCAATACATTTCATAAGGGCAATCCAGTAATAAAGCACTTACAACTTTTTCCAATTCTTTATCCCTGTTTTTTCTTGCGTCTTCATAATTAATTCCTTTCCACTTATATTTTACACCATACGTATCAAAGCAGGAAAAGGATGTAGTACCGCCATTAGCAGCCACATTTTTTATTCTTGCTTTAATATCATCATACAATTCTTTGTTTTGTCCTGTCAGATTATCCCCCGCACATGAACCATATGTCTCAATCCCATTTCCATATAATACATTCTGCACATACCCCTCATATAAGGTGTCATTGTCAGGCAGTTCTGCCAGAACTTCCGATGCAGCATTTGATGTATCAACTCCGCTCTGCATACTTACTGCTTGTGACTCCGCAGCATTTTGTTTCTCTATACCAGCTTCATTTTCATTAACTGCCCCTGTACCTGTCCCAGACCCTGTAGCCATTGCAGTATCTGTAGCTTTCTCAGTCTCTGCAACTATTTCGGTATCTGCTTCGGTACTTGCAACCGCCTCAGTCTCTGCAGCTGTCTCTGTCACTACATCGTTCTCTTCCGCATTGACCACCACCATTCCACTATAATCAATAGTAGAACTAACCATCATGGCAGCCAGCATAATTGCTAATAATCTCTTAGCTCTTTTCATACTATATCCTCCTCGCTTTATTTCCGTTATGATAATGTATTTTATAAGCATAATTATACAGGATTTAATACTTCAAATTAGTACTTTGGTGTGAATTGTTCTTTTGGTGGTGTGAATTGCAATAAGCCTTCTGACATACATAAAACCTGCCACTGGCAGCTTTTATTGCATACTTTGGTATCAAAAAAAGCCAGAGGTCAGTCCCCCAATCTCTGGCTTTAAAAAATACTTACTGAATATATGTAGCCGCAGCTCCCATATAATCTATAGCCTCGTCCTCAGTCAGGTACTGTCCATCCATAACAACCGATAAATCTGCATTTGCAACAGCTACAGAACCATCATCACCCTCTACGAAAACAGCTGTAAAATCGTCTCCTGTGTATACATCTGTTGTAGTAATCTCTGTCCAGTCTACATTGTCCTCATCTGTAACATTTGTTACGTTTGAATCATCATATGGTCCACAGAGCACATCGCCTGTTCCATCTTCCTGTACACTCATTAATGAGATGTAGCTGTATCCATCATAATCCCTAAAAAGTGTGATTACATACTCTGTGTTGCTGTCATCCACTGCATAAATTGCTGCGTCTACAAGGTCTGCTGTCACATCAAGCAATGTGAAATCTCCGCTTTCCTCTGTATCGCTCTCAATAGCGTCCTTTGCATCGCCTACGCTTGCTGAATCATCTGTAGTGTCAGCATCATCCGTAGTATCCACATCATCTGTATCATCAGTTTCTACTGTATCTGATGTATTTCCAGTATCAGTTGAGCCTCCACATGCTGTCATGCTAAATACCATTGTTCCTGCGATTAAAGCTGCTAATAATTTTCTCCCTTCCTTCATGTCGTCATCAATATGTTGTTTAATATGGTACTTATTATACAGTATTTAGTTTCAAAAAAAGGTACTTTGGTGTGAATTGTAGTTTTTGGGGTGTGAATTGCTGAACAAGTTACTTTTCCATATATCAAATGTGAGATATAATGAATACAGGTGAATCAACATACCTGCAGGATTGACGAAGGTTGAAGTGACTAAGTGATAAAATCACGAAATAATAACTATAAAATACAAAGGAAACAGCTATGTTTGAAATAATAATCTGCGATGATGATGATACATGTCTCAGGGAGACCAATGAATTAGTAAATATCTGGTCAAATGAAATATCTGCGCCGGTTTCTATTAAAGCAATGAGCAATGTAGACAAACTGATTGAGTACTGTGGCAAAAACAGTCCTGATGTAATCCTTTTGGACATCATGATGCCCTTTATAAATGGTATGGATGCAGCAAAGGAGATACGCGGTAAAAATACCACCTCCAAAATCATTTTTCTGACATCCTCACCTGAGTTTGCCATTGAATCCTATGATGTGGAGGCAGCCGGCTATCTGCTTAAGCCTGTAAATGAAGCCAGGCTTTTTGCCCTCTTAAACAAGTGTCTTAATGAGGCTAACAGGCCTATGGACTCGATTACCCTCCATACCATTTCCGGCTACCAGAATGTGTATCTGCACAATATTGAATATCTGGAAGCCCAGAATAAAAAAGTGATTATAGCCCTCAATGATGGAAGCAGGCTGGAAACTGCCAGCACCCTGTCCTTTTATGAGAAACAGCTCACTATTGATAAGGGCTTTTTCAAATGCCACCGCAGCTATATTGTATATATGCCGGCAATCGACCATTTTAACAACAATGAGATTATTACCAAGACCGGTGTCAAGCTGTCTATTGCAAGGGGCTTGGGGAAAATGCTTCAGGATACTTATTTTACATACATGTTCAGCGAATAGAGATATGGGAGACAGTATAAATGCTTAATTTCGTTACCGAGATAATCAGATATGTTATGACACTCTACTTTGGTGTCTTCGTGACAACCTCCATTATTGGAATAAAAAACAGCAGGAAAAATCTGCTCATTCTCAATATATTCTGTATTTCAGATTTACTGCTTCACCTTCTGCTTATGTGCCATACGGACACTATACATGTGCGCAATGCCTATCCGCTGCTCACCCATCTGCCCCTCCTGCTGCTGCTTATTTTAGTATT
>ERZ1031095.161-NODE-161-length-22101-cov-6.413136_pt1 | contig 22101 bp, 19 predicted proteins | sample MGYA00517108_ERZ1031095 | MGnify/ENA primary metagenome ERZ1031095 (study PRJEB33719, sample SAMN04261275) | wastewater metagenome | biome: rural village; feature: human; material: feces | host: Homo sapiens | place: El Salvador | collected 2013-01-07 ... | reverse complement strand
TATCAAGATGAACTAAATGATGAGTTTTCCGAAGCCCAGATTACACCTAAGAGAATTGATGCAAGCTACAACTATTCTCATCATGGCAGTGGAAGATGGATGGCTCATGTTTTCTGGTATAGAATAATTGCAAGGCCCCTTGCGTGGTGTTATCTCAAGATAGCATTTGACCATAGGGTTGTGGGAAGGGACAAGCTCAAGAAGCTTGGCGGAGATGGTTTTTTCCTGTATGGTAATCACACGAACCCAGTGGCAGACGCATTTATTCCATCGATGGTGGCATATCCGAGGGATGTATATGTGATTGTGCATCCCAACAATGTGTCCATGCCTGTACTTGGGAGAATAACACCGCACCTAGGGGCTTTACCTTTGCCAGATGACAGGGAGGCGTCTAAGAATTTTCTGGAGGCGGTAGGCGGTACTGTCAGGGAAAATAACTGCCTGATGATTTACCCAGAGGCGCATATCTGGCCTTATTACACAAAGATACGTCCGTTTACAGACAGCTCCTTCAGATACCCGGTGCAGCAGGACAAGCCGGTCATGTGCTTTACCAACACATATCAGAAGAGGAGATTTGGCAAAAGACCTAGGATAGTGACCTATGTGGACGGACCTTTTTATCCGGACAAAAGCTTAAAGGGCAGGGATAGGAAAATGTCCCTCCGCAATCAGGTGTATGATGCCATGGTTTTGAGAAGTCAGGCAAATACCGTGGAAGTGAACAGATTTATAAGGAAAGAAGAAGCATGAAAAATATTCTTTTCTCAGGGAATGTGAAAGTGTTTGATGGGATGCTAACCTGTATGCTTTCTATTTTTAAGAGGACAAATTCGAAGGAACCCTACAATTTCTATATTTTTACTATGGATGTGTCCCACATTAAGCAGGACTACATTCCGGTGAGTGATAAGCAGGTGGAGTTTTTGCAGCAGATTGCAAAGGACTACAATCCGGATAACCTGGTTACAAAAATTGACGTGACAGACATATATATGGAAGAATTTGACAACTGTCCCAATGAAAATGCCTACTGTTCGCCTTATACCCTTCTTAGGCTTTTTGCGGACAAGATACCTGAGATTCCGGACAAGCTTCTGTATCTGGATGTAGATATTTTGTTTAACAGAGAGCCGGAGCTCTTGTATGACGTGGATGTGGAGGGCTATGAATATGCGGCAGCCAGAGACCACTATGGCAAGTACCTGTTAAATCCTAACTATATTAATGCGGGCGTGCTGCTTTTTAATATGAAAGAAATACGAAAGACCGGTCTGTTTGAAAAGGCAAGACACCTGATAAAGACTAAGAAGCTGCTTTTTGCAGACCAGGATGCTGTATACAGGAGCACCACCAGAAAGAAGATGCTTCCGCAGAAGTACAACGACCAGAAATTTTTACATAAGACTACAATTGTGCGTCATTTTTCAAAGCGCCTGTTCTATCTGCCATATCCCCACACTGACAATATTAAGCAGTGGGAGGTGGGTAAAATCTACAGGGTGTTCAGATATGACCAGTTTGACGACATATTGTTTGAGTACATTTATTTAAAAAGAAAATTTGAAATCGAAATAGGGGGTTAAGATGTTAGTACCAATATTTTTTGCTTGTGATGAAAAATTTGTAAAATTCACCATGGTTGCGATTCGTTCCATTATCGCGAACGCGTCAGCAGAAAACACATACAAGATTCATATTCTCCATATGGGAATATCAGAGCCAACCCAGAAAAAGGCCACAGATATGGCTACAGAAAATGTAGATATTGAGTTTGTGGATGTCACTGAAAATATGAATAAAATCAGGGCGAAGCTGCCAATCCGTGACTACTACACAGCTACAACCTACTACAGACTTTTTATACCGGAGATGTACCCGGAGTACAGGAAGGCTCTCTATATCGACAGCGATACTGTTGCTTTAAAGGATGTGGCGGAGCTCTATGCAGTTTCTCTGGGAAAAACATATGCAGGAGTCTGCCCTGACAGGGTGGTAGCCCAGACGGACATCCTCGGAGATTACACTGAAAAGGTACTGGGCGTGAGCCGCAGTAGTTATTTTAATGCTGGAATCATGCTTATGAACTGTAAGCAGTTCAGGGAAAATCATCTGCTGGACGAATTTATCGAGCTGCTTGGAATCTATTCCTTTGTGGTAGCCCAGGATCAGGATTATCTGAATCTCATCTGTCAGGATCAGGTCACATATGTGGATCCAAAGTGGAATGCCCAGGTCTTTGGTGAGCTGGCATGTCCTATAAGCGAGGTGGGAATCCTCCACTACAATATGGCGGCTAAGCCATGGCATTATGAGGACTGCCGTCTGGCTGAGTATTTCTGGAAATACGCCAGACAGGTGTCTGAGTATGATGCAATCCATAAGGAGATGGAGAATTATACAGAGGAGCAGAAAAAAGAGGACAGCATGTCAGGCGATAAGCTGATTGCTCTTGCTGTATCTGAGATAAACAATGAGGACAACTACTTAAGGCGCATGAACAAGCAGGCTGGAAAGTCCGAGGAGAAGCTTGCCCTTATCAAAAAGATGGAGCAGATGGAGCGCGAGGGACGTTTTTCGGAGGACTGCGAGGTCAATCCACCAGCACCAACGCTTATGCCGGAGGATATAAATTATCTGCCACACAGCTTAACAAATGCCATGCAGACCAAGTATGCCTTTAAGATTGCCAGATGGTTTGTAAATACCCTTATAAAGAAGAAACAGCTCATAATCAAGGAGTACAAGGGTGTTGAAAATATCAAGGCGGTAAAGGATGGGGCAGTTATAACCTGTAACCATTTTAATCCATTTGACAGCTTTGCCATCACTCTTGCTTTTGAGGAGGGCAAGCTTAATAAGTACAAGCTCCATAAGAAGAGAATGTATCGTGTTATCAGGGAAGGAAACTATACTGGATTCCCTGGTTTCTATGGTTTTCTGATGAGACATTGTTATACCCTGCCGCTCAGCTCAAACTTCAAGACTATGGAGAAGTTTATAACATCAGTGGACTCTGTCCTGCAGAAGGGACATTTCCTTCTGGTATATCCGGAGCAGGGCATGTGGTGGAATTACAAAAAGCCAAGACCGCTGCAGAAGGGAGCCTTTACGTTTGCAGCCAGAAATAATAAACCGGTGCTGCCGGTCTTCATCACCATGGAGGACAGCAATGTCCTTGACGAGGACGGCTTCTATGTGCAGGAATACACCGTGCATTTCTGTGAACCAATTTATCCGGATCCGGAGAAAAAGCGGGCAGTAAATGCAAGGGAAATGATGGATAAAAACTATGAGGCATGGAAAAAGGTATATGAGGATACATACAAGATACCGCTTACATACTCATGTCCGGATTCAATGGTGGTAAATCGATAATGCCCTGCTTTTATGCTGGATACAGGCATAAAAATCAAATAGAAGATTAACCTGAAAAGATAAAATTGGAAAAATGATTTGACAGCGGCATAACAAAACTGTATATTAGTATGTGCGCGAAATAAAGCGCACATATATGCGGAATTGTCGGAATTGGCAGACGAGCGAGATTTAGGTTCTCGTGTCTTATGGCGTGTGGGTTCAAGTCCCACATTCCGCATTGATGAGCATGAGATTTTCCGTGCAGTATTGAAGGGAATGTTGCTGACCGCACTGCAAGGTGTGAACAGTAACAATGAAATTGAATAAATTGTAGATTTATCCAAAAAAATATTGACTACAGCAAAAATTTGTTGTAATATAGCACTCGTGTTCAGGAAACACTGAATGGGCTTGTAGCTCAGCCGGTTAGAGCGCACGCCTGATAAGCGTGAGGTCGGAAGTTCGAGTCTTCTCAAGCCCACTAAAAAGAAAGTCACCAGCATTTGCTGGTGACTTTTTTAACATCCATCGGTCTTGCGTCTGGGCCATTCCTTAATCCGGCTTTCGTACTGCTCATTAATCCAGTCCACAGTCTGTTCTTTCCCCTCCTGAGTAAAAGGAAAAGTAATATCCGTCTTTAAAGAATCATCCGTTAAATCAAAAATATAAGGACCAGGCCATACCCAGGCATGAAAGATTGGGTCGCCCTTTTCCTCCGGAGTATCCTCAGTGGCTTCCTTTATAATGACCTCCTCCCTTTTGATTAGAAAACGCATGCCGCCCATCCAGCCGGTGTAAGAAGTCTTCTTATAATAGTTTAAATTTAAAGCATCATCGTATGTGAGCATAAAAGCCTCCTGATTGTATTAGGTAGTGGGCGGTGCGCATATCTAACTTGCGCATGCATTCCACGCATTAGGTTGTGGAGAATCAGATGGCGTGTAGTGTATTTCTCAGAAAAAATATGAAGTCAGCCACGGGAGCGAATTGCGGATAGGGTGTGATGGGATTGTAAGCATCACCATTGCCGGGTATTCTGGAACCCCGTGGCAGTTCATATTGTTTTCTGAGAAACAACTACATGCCATCTGATTATGTAGGTTGTTAACGTGGAAAGCTTGCGCAAGTAAGATATGCGCGCCGCTTGCTACATATTGCAAATGATGTTACGTTTATTTCATTTACATCGCTTATTATATCATATGCATTCGGAGAGCTAAATACTTATTACTGCAATTTCTTCATAGACGAAGTGGAACTCCAAGAGCAGTGCAACTTTCCTACAGACATAGAGGTACTCCAAGTGTAGTACAGCAACCCCACAGAAGTAGTGGCGCTCCAGGGGGCAGCGCAGCAATCCCCCACAGAAGTAGTGGCACGCCAAGGGTGGAGCAGCTTCCCCACAAAAGTACGGGGCAGGAGGACATACAGTTGTTCCGCAGACAAAATATGAACTGCTGCGGGATTCCAAAAAACTTGGCAACGGTGAAGCCAATCGCCTTTTCAAACCCTATCCGCGATTAGTACCCGCAGCTGCCTTCATATTTTTCTGCGAAACAAGCTGTATGCCCTCCTGCCATTCCACAACTTAAAAAAGAAGCTGCTCCACCCCATCCACTTAATAAAATATACCAAAATACTAGGATTTATTTAAATAATTATGCATAGTTCCATAGTCACAAAAGTTGCATAAAAAACATCAATCGCTGCATAAAAATAAAATAAATCAAGCGAACAGCCATCAGACTGAATAAATATGCGAGAATTTACCGCGATAAAGTAATATTGACAAATGAGATTTGGCGTGTATAATAGTAAAAGAATTGTTCGTGCCACACAGACAATTGTGTTTTTTAATAAGGAGTGCAATGGCAAAGGCGTCATTGGACTTTTTTAGATTATTTAAGAATTTAACAGGTTAAACTGTTAAAGATATATTTCTATAGGAGGAAATTATTATGAAAAAGAAACTGGTTAGCGCTATGTTAGTTCTTTCTATGTGCTCAAGCTTAGTAGCATGTGGAAACAGCGGCGCAAACGACGACGTTGTTGGTACAGAAGCAGGTACAGAATCTGCATCAGCAACAGATGGATCAGGAGAGAGTGAAATCTCTATGCCTGATGGATATGATGCAACATCATCATCAATCTACAATGAACAGCTTGGTGACTTCTACACAGCTTATCAGACAGCTCTTGACACAGAGGATGTTGATGAGAAGTTTGCACTTGAGGCTATTGCAGAGGCAAAGCTTTTGGTGTCAGCAGTTATGGTTCCTACACAGACTCAGGGTGGCGGATATGCTGTCAGCCGAGCAGTACCTTACACAGCTCCAAACGTATTATGGGGTAATGATTATGAGAGATATCACAACACATTAGTTGTTGACTCTGACAAGTTCATTACTTCAGCTGACAGAGATGCAATCAAAGCTAAGTACAAGGAACTCAAAGGAACAGGAACATTTACAGAGTGGGTTAAGGGATATCTTGCAGATCAGGGATATGCTCTTAAGGATTCATACGCTCTTACATATACAGCAGATCCTGTAACATGGGATGCCCTTAATACATCACTTGCATCAGATGCAGAAGCTATCATCAACACATATGATGGACTTATGGAGTATGACAATGAGGGTGAGCTTCAGCCAGCCCTTGCTGAGAGCTATGAGGTATCTGATGATGGACTTACATACACATTCCACATCCGTCAGGGCGTTTCATGGGTAGATTCTCAGGGTCGTGAAGTTGCAGACGTAACAGCAGACGATTTCGTAGCTGGTATGCAGCACATGATGGACTGCCAGGCAGGTCTTGAGTACCTTGTACAGGGAGTTATCGTTGGTGCAGACGCTTATATCAGTGGCGAGACAAGCGATTTCTCAGAGGTTGGTGTAAAGGCTGTTGATGATTACACACTTGAGTACACACTTGAGAAGCCTACATCTTACTTTATGACAATGCTTGGCTATGGTGTATTCGCGCCAATGAGCAGAAGCTACTACGAGTCACAGGGTGGTAAGTTTGGTGTTGAGTTTGATTCTTCTGCTTCAGATTACACATACGGAAAGGATACTAACTCGATTGCATACTGTGGACCATACATTGTAACAAGTTCAACAGAGAAGAACTCTATCGTATTCGAGTTAAATGAGTCTTACTGGAATGCAGCAAACGTTGCAAACAAGAAGATTACATTCGTATATGATGATGGTTCGGATGCTACAAAGAGATACACAGACGCTACATCTGGAACAATCGATGGATGCCCTCTTACAACATCTGCATTAGAGCTTGCTAAGAAAGATGGAAATTTTGATGAATATGCGTATGTATCAGCTACAAATGCTACATCATTCTCAGCATTCGTAAACCTTAACAGAAATGCATTCTTCAACTTTAACGATAGCTCAAAGGCTGTTTCAACAGAGTCTGAGGAGGAGCAGGCAAGAACAAACCAGGCAGTACAGAACGTTCACTTCCGTAGAGCACTTGCAATGTCACTCGATAGAGGACAGTACAATGCAGTTATGTATGGTGAGGACCTTAAGTACAATGCACTCCGTAACTCATACACACCAGGAAACTTCGTATCCTTATCAAAGGATGTAACAGTTTCAATCAATGGTGAGGATGTAACATTCCCAGCAGAAACAAACTATGGTGAGATTGTGCAGGCTCAGATTGATGCTGATGGAGTAAAGGTTACAGTATTCGACAAGGATTCAACAAATGAGCAGCAGTCAGATGGATTCGATGGATGGTATAATGTAGACAATGCTCGTGAGGAGATGGCACAGGCTATCGATGAGCTTAAGGCAGAGGGACTTGAGATTACAGCTGAGAACCCAATCCAGCTTGATCTCCCATATCCATCAGCTGATGAGATTTTCACAAACAGAGCTAATGTATACAAGCAGTCACTTGAGGAAGGCCTTGAGGGACTTGTACAGGTTAACCTTGTAGATTGTAACGATGCAACAACATGGTATTACACAGGATACTATACAAGCTACGGATATGAGAACAATTACGACTTATTCGATTTATCAGGATGGGGCCCAGACTATGGAGATCCACAGACATACCTTGATACATACCTTCCAGACTATGCTGGATACGTTACAAAGAGTCTTGGTGTATTCTAAGATTTCTTAAAATAAAATATCTAAAGATTAGAGCAAGAGGATGGCTCTGCCATTCTCTTGCCCATTTTAATGAGTGAACGACTATGGCAAAATATTTAACAAAACGAATATTATACGGATTATTTTCATTGATAATCATTGTTGGAATCGTTATGATTCTTATCTATTCTGTAATGGACAGAAACCTGATTTTTGCAAAGGATCAGACCTATACTCATCAGAGTAACAATACAAAAATAACATACAAGTATTCTAAGTGGGAGGAGTATGGTTATCTGGATTATGTACCATATGCTGACTACTTACAGGGACTCTGCAACAAGGGCGAGATCGACGAGGAGACCAGATCTAAGGCTGTAAGTATTGGAAGAACAGCTGACAAGGATTCTGAAGTCGTAAAGCAGTATGTAGAGCAGTATACAAACTACTACAAGTCAAAGGGCTACAAGGTGGTTCGTCTTGACGCTATCATGATGAATGCTAAAAAGGTAGCAGATGGCGGTACCCAGCAGTTATATGCGTATAAAAATGTGCCTATAACAAAACGTCTGTTAAATTATTTCACACATCTGATTGAGATTGACAGTATTGATAATGTGGCGAATATTGCAGACGAAGACAGAGGAATATCATTTACCTGGCATGACCCGGTATATGGAGGAGAGAAATTCTCACCTGCTGTAATGGGTAATGGTACAACACACAAGTATCTGATATATTTTGATTCGAAATTCCCTTATATTCATCAGAATATAGTTACAATAAATTTAGGAACTTCATACAGTGTAAATGAAGGACAGGATGTATTCAGAACCATGAATAAGGCACAGGGTGCTTTTGTTAAGTCTGAGATTACATATCCAACAGGGCTTACAGAGGCAAGTGCGGATGACCTTCATTCAGCAACATATATGGCAAATTCTCTTACTACAAGTAAGGTGTTTGAGGCCAGATATGTAGATGACTATACAAATGTAGATACAATCAAGAAGTCACATTCTAAGATTGGATTCTCATTTATAATTGGTATTATTTCAACAATTATTTCATATATCATTGGTGTTCCAATTGGTATAGCAATGGCAAGAAAGAAGGATAAGCTTGTGGATAAGATTGGTACCTTCTATATTGTATTTATCCTTGCAGTGCCTTCACTTGCATACATTTTCCTGTTTAAGGCTATCGGAGGTTCGGTATTCAATCTCCCGACAACCTTTGATTTGGAGTCAACCAGCAAGCTTATGTACGTTCTTCCAATCGTGTCTCTGGCACTGCCGGCAGCCGGTGGAACTATGAAGTGGCTCCGCCGTTACATGATTGACCAGATGAATTCTGATTATGTTAAGTTTGCACGAAGCGGTGGACTTACAGAGAAGGAAATCTTTACAAAGCATATTTTCAAGAATGCGGTTATCCCTATTGTACAGGGTATTCCGGCAGCAGTACTGTTTGCTATGACAGGAGCTATTATCACAGAGCGTGTATATGTTGTTCCTGGTGCCGGTAACTTGCTTACAGAGGCGATTAACAAGTACGATAATGGTGTTATTGTAGGTGTTACATTATTCTACGCAGTACTTACAGTAGTTTCCCTTATCTTAGGAGACGTGCTTATGTCACTTGTTGACCCAAGAATTTCATTCTCATCAAAGGACAGGTAAGATAAAATGAACAATGATTTAAAAGAATTTGGATTATCAGATGAGGAACTGTTTGCACCGGTTTCACACAGTGACCTCGAATCTGAGAAGATTACAGCACCTAGATATTCATACTGGCAGTCTGTATTCCGTGTATTTTTTAAGAAAAAAATAAATATCATCATGCTTGCACTTCTGGGAGTGATTGTACTTATGGCGTACTTATATCCACAGTTTGTAGAGTATGATAAGTTTGCAAACCTTATGGATTCTGCATCAAAGCACTTAAGCCCTGCAAAGGCTATTAAGCAGCTGGGCTTCAGTATCCACTGGATTTTAGGAACCGGTGCTTCTGGACAGTCTACATTTGATGCTGTCTGGTATGGTTCACGAATTTCTATTTCCCTTGCGTTTATCTGTGCAGCAATCAATATGACAATCGGTGTTATAGTTGGTGCTATCTGGGGATTTTCAAAGAAATTCGATATGTTTATGATTCAGGTATACAATATTATCGCTAATGTTCCATACCTCCTTGTTATCTCAGTTATGGTTATGCTTTTTACACCTAGCTTCTGGGTTATGGTACTTGCTTTCACTATCACAGGATGGATTGCAATCGCCTACTTCATCAGAACACAGGTTATCATCATCCGTGACCGTGAGTACAACCTTGCGTCAAAGTGTCTTGGTACATCCACAGTTAAGATTGCCATGAAAAACATTTTGCCATTTATGACATCAGTAATCGTTACACAGCTTGCCACAGAGATTCCATCATATATCGGTATGGAGGTATTCCTCTCATATATTGGACTTGGACTTTCTGACAGATCTCTTGGACGTCTGATTTATGACGCTGAGAATGCGATGGTAACACCGGGATGGCAGTTTGAGTTCTGGAGCCCTGTTGTTGTTTCTGCTATTATTTCAATCGTGTTATATGTAGTAGGACAGAACTTAGGTGATGCTTCAGATCCTAGAACACATATGTAAGAGGTACAGTAATGGAAGACAAGAAAGTATTATTACAGATAGAAAACTTAAACGTAAAATTCCATGTGCGTGGTAGAATCCTTACTGCTATCCGTGGAATCTCACTTGATATCTACGAGAATGAGTCAATCGCTATCGTAGGAGAGTCTGGTTCAGGAAAATCTGTTTTTACAAAGACATTCGCAGGAATGCTTGACAGCAACGGATTTATTGACCAGGGCCGTATTATCTACAATGACCCTGAGCTTGCTGATACACATGTAGACTATGATGATAAGGCAAAACTTGCTGTAAAACAGATTAAGATGACATTAGACAACGCTTCCCGCTATGAGTTTGGTGCTGAGACCTACAAGAAGATGAAGGAGCTTGAGGCTGAGAGACAGATTAAGCATACCTTATCTGATGAGGAAAAGGCTAAATTCGACGAGAAGATACAAGAGCTTAAGAGCGAAAAGACTGAGAAATTCAACAAGAAGCTCACTCTTGACTCTAAGCATGACAAGGCAGAAATCTCTGAGCTGACAAGGGATATCAAGGCTCTTGAGGCTAAAATAAAAGAGGCTGAAGCTGATAAGGAAAATAAAATCAAAGAGCATGAGGCTGCAGCCAAGGCTGACACAGCTTATGAGAAAGAATACTCAGACAAACTGGGAGAGCTTACAGCCCGGTATGCTGAGGAAATCGCAGGAACTGTATCTGAGGATACAAAGAAGCGTAACGAGCTTATCGCCAAGGAGGTATACCTCTCAGTTGGAAGATTTAAGCCAAGACGCCGCAACAAGCTGATTAAGGAGCTCTGCAAGGCTCTTGAGGAAGCTATGAAGATGGGTGTTGACTTAAATGATGATGAGCAGAAGAATATTGTATTTGATGATATCGCTTTCCGTGTTGCTTATCTTGACGAGACAGCAGATTCATTACATGGTGTATGCGTATTAAACCTTGCAAATATTAAGGCTGAGAAGGACTGGACACAGATTCGTGGTAGAAGAATTGCTACAGTATTCCAGGATCCAATGACTTCTCTTAACCCAATTATCACAATTGGAAAACAGATTAGTTCAATCATCATCAAGCATCAGGGATGTTCTGAGGTTGAGGCGCGTAAGCGTGCAATTGAGCTTATGAAGAAGGTTGGTATTCCAAATGCTGAGGCTCGTTATGATGATTATCCATTCCAGTATTCAGGTGGTATGAGACAGCGTATCGTTATTGCTATTGCACTTTCATGCCAGCCAAAGATTCTTATTTGTGATGAGCCTACAACTGCTCTGGACGTAACTATTCAGGCACAGATTTTAAGACTCATAAAGGATCTCCAGAAGGAATTCAACTACACAATCGTATTCATCACACATGACCTGGGTGTAGTTGCCAATATTGCAGACAGAGTAGCTGTATTATATGCAGGACAGATTGTAGAGCTTGGTACAGTTGAGGAAGTATTCTATGACCCACGTCATCCATACACATGGGCGTTGTTGTCATCACTTCCACAGCTTGCCCAGAGAAATACAACACTTTTCTCTATTACAGGTACACCACCTTCACTTTACAACCAGATTGTGGGAGATGCTTTTGCACCTCGTAACCAGTATTGTATGAAGGTTGATACCTTAAAGGAGCCGCCTATGTTTAAGGTGACAGATACACACTATGCAAAGACATGGCTGTTGGATCCTAGAGCTCCAAAGATTGAAAAGCCAGAGGCTATTCAGGATATACATGAGAAACTCGTAAAAGCATTTAACATATAGGAGATTTAAAAGTGTCTAATCAAAAGAATGGCGGTCATGTTAAAAAATTACCAGAACATGGTCCTATAGATGAAAATGGTAGAGAGATACTCTTATCTCTTAAAAATATCGATATCACATTTGGAAAGGGCGACAATGCAGTTAAGGCTGTAACTGATGCTTCTTTCGATATCCACAAGGGTGAGACCTTCTCACTTGTTGGAGAGTCTGGTTCAGGTAAGACTACAATCGGACGTGCGGTAATCAGGGTTAACCCTCTTTCTAATGGTGAGATTTACTACAAGGGTGTTCCTATTTCAGGAAAGATTCCAAGATCCCTTGACCGTGAAGTTATCAGAAATATTCAGATGGTATTCCAGGATCCAGCGGCATCTCTTAATGAGCGTGCTACTGTAGACTACATTGTATCTGAGGGTCTTAACAACTTCCACCTCTACAACAGTGAGGCAGAGCGTGTTGAGAAGGTTGAGAACATGATTAAGGAGGTTGGTCTGCTTCCAGAGCATCTGACCCGTTACCCACATGAGTTCTCAGGTGGACAGAGACAGCGTATCGGAATTGCCCGTGCCATGGTTATGGAGCCAGAGCTTGTAGTGGCTGATGAGCCTATTTCAGCCCTTGACGTTTCGATCCGTGCCCAGGTACTTAACCTGATGAAGAAGTTCCAGAAGGAAAAGGATGTAACATATTTATTTATAGCACATGACCTTTCTATCGTCAGATTTATCTCAGATAGAATCGGTGTTATCTATAAGGGTAGAATCGTTGAGGTAGCAGATGCAGAGGAATTATTTGATTTCCCTCTTCATCCATACACTCATTCCCTTATTTCAGCTATTCCTATTCCGGATCCTAAGCTTGAGAAGAACAAGGTTCTTTACACATATGACCCATCAATCCATGATTACAGTGTGGACAAGCCAGAGTTCGTAAATATCGGACATGACCACTGGGTATATGGTAACAAGAAGGAAATCGAGGAATACAAGAAGACCAGAGAGGCAGGAGTGCCTGTTAAGTCTATCCAGATTCTTGATGAAAACACATCAAGAGAAGAGGTTGAAGCTAAGCAGAATGAGGCTATTGACCAGATTATTACAGATGAGTTTCTCTCATCACCTGTACATGATACAGGAAATGTTTGGTATGGAGTGCTTTCCTTCTTCCTTCCAATCATTGGTATTATAGCTGCGCTTATCTGTAAAAAGCACAACTACATTAGAAACTATAAGATATTAAAGAAGGGCGCAATCGCAGGATTTATCGTAATCGCAGTCCTCATTGCACTGTTACTTCTTTCACTTTTATTTGTGGTGATTTAAATTGAATAGAAAAGCAAGAGATAATAGAGACCGTTACACAAGCTTAGCAAAAACTGTAGAAAAGATTGAACTGAGTGAAAAGCACCCGAAAGTCAAAATTTTCATAGTCGTTCTTTTGGCAGTGGTTGGTGCAGGGTTCTTATCTTATGCATTTGTGAACTTCCTGAATCAAGATGAGGGATGGTCCGAAATTCAAGCAAGTACATCCTCTGAGCTTAACTGCTCAGAGGACTTTGTTTTTCAGTATAATCTGTCGGACGGGGGAATCTACAAGAATCTTCAGGAGATTTACACAGATGCTTGTGTGAAGGCGTACAAACTGTTTAATATTGACGAAGAAGATGATGACTATAAAAATGTCTGTTATATAAATAATCATCCTAACGAGGAAATTGTGGTGGATGATTTGCTTTACTCAGCCTTCGAGAAAATCGAGAGCTGTGGCGACAGAAGCCTGTATCTGGGACCTGTATATGACTATTATGATAATGTGTTTTACAGTGAAAATGAGACAGAGCTTTTGGACTATGACCCATACTTAAATGATGAGCTAAAGGCAGAGTTTAGTGAACTTGCCCGGTTTGCATCGGAGGACAGCCAGATTAAGCTTGAACTTATGGGGGATAACAGGGTGAAGCTTATTGTTTCACAGGACTATCTGGAGTATGCGAAGGCTAATTCTGTCACTAATTTTATAGATTTTTACTGGATGAAAAATGCCTTTATTATTGATTATATTGCTGATACTTTTATAAGCCGTGGTTATACCAGTGGTATTGTTTCCAGCACTGATGGTTATACCAGAGCACTGGGAAGCACAGATGACGGCTATGCCTGCAATCTCTACAATCTGCAGGGCGATACAGTCTATGTGGCAGGAGACTACAGCTACAATGAGGCTAGAAGCATGGTTACTTACAGAGCCTACGGAATCAGTGATGCGGACAAGTACAGGGTGCATGAGCAGCCGGATGGGGAGATAAGGACAAAGTACCTGTCTCTTGAGGATGGTCTGGACAGGAGTGCACTCAGCGAATTTGTTGTATACTCTGACAGTCTGGACTGCAGTGATGTGCTGCTTTCAACCAAGGATTACTATATTGCAGATGATTTTGATGCAGATTCTGTGACGGCCTTGGCAAAAAATAATATAAATTCTATTTTTATTCAGGATAGTGTAGTATACTATACTGAAAAGGAACTTGAAATCAAGGATCTGTATGAGAGTGATAATGTGACATTTGAGGCACAGATGCGAAATTGACAGAGCTGAATTAAATAGTGTGTGATGTGCCAGGTATATGGACAAATGCCGTTGACAGATTTGATTTTTGTTAAATATGTCATAAAACAATAAACAACGAGATAAGTATAATGTGCATTGGTGTGGTAACAGGGGGAGAATATGTTACTTGGTCTGGAAGAGGGAGAAAAGAAATTTAAGAACGAGATGCAGACAGGAGGAGCCGACATGGCTGTGGTGAAAAGCTGGCTCCGTACATACACCAGAACCAGAAGGAGTGCGGTCAATGTGGCTGTGCGCTACTATGGTGAAAAAGAAAATCTTGAATATCTGCTTGAGCGTCTTAAGAGATTAGAAGAGCTCATTATCGGATATAATAACCTGGAAGCTGATGACAAAAAGGAGTTTTTGGGCATAATCAGGGATTTTAAGAAGGTACAGGGCAATTTTGATGATGAATTTCTAATCAGCAAGGCAGATGGAGACTTTCATTCCACCTTGGAATCAATTGTAAAGCTCGGACCCAAATATGCGGACAATCACGAGAATGGTATAATACTTCAAAGCGAAGTGGAAAATCTCATAGCCCTGACCAAAGAGGGGCTTGAGAGAGCACATCCGGACTTGTTCGCGCTGGCATATTACTATCTGTCACACACTAACAAGGAGCTGGAGGAAATGCCCTTTGCTGAGAAGGTGCGTGAGATAGAAAAGACTTACAAGACGGAGTTCCTTGACCTGATCAGACCGGAGGTGGTGAAGGTTAAGGGCAGGGAAAACGCAGACGCGGTGCTTAGAGACATGTGTAAGCTCTAAATAAAAAGGAGAATGTTATGGATTTACTAATTGCAATTTTGTTTATTGTTATACCGCTGGTTATCAGTTCAAAGAAAAAGGCTGGAACTAATCAGCAGAAGGGGACAGGACCGCAGATGCAGAAGGTGCTGAACCAGATGCAGACTACTGTCAGACAGCAGGTACATGAGGTCTGGAGTGAACAGCAGAACGGCAGCAGACAGCAGAAGTGGAACGCACAGCAGAATATGAGACCGACGCAGCAGGCATGGGCAGGGCAGCAGCAAGCCAGACCACAGCAGCAGGCATGGGCAGGGCAGCAGCAAGCCAGACCACAGCAGCAGTCGTGGGCAGGGCAGCAGAATATGAGACCGACACAGCAGGCATGGACAGGACAGCAGCAAGCCAGACCACAGCAGCAGTCGTGGGCAGGGCAGCAAAATGCAGGGCAGCCACAGGGGATGTGGGTACAACAGGAACTCGACCTGCAGCAGATGGATCCACAGGAGCGCATGAGAAGGAAGAAGGCTGAACTACAGGAGAAGTACAAGGCCACATATACAGGTCAGACAACCGCTGTGAACATGCAGAAGAACAATAGCATTGTAGACAAAGCTAAGCTCAACAATGCAAAGCTTGCTGAGGATGAGACATTAAAAGAAATCGAAGCCCTTCATGGACACAAGGAGACACAAGCATCTGAGAAGGTTCAGCATGATGCAGCCTGTCAGGCCTTAAAGCATGATGATAACGCAGTCCTTGCGGAGAAGAGCCTGCTTGGCTCTATAGATGATTTGATGGCTAAGGGCTATAGCGGTGATTTGAGTTTTGACAGAGATTTTATTGGTGAAGCTATGGATATGATAGCTTCATTTACAGTGCCGGACACAGTGCCGGATATGGTTCCGGACGCAATGGCAAAATATCAGAATGCATAATTACAATTGTTACAAGGAGATGATGGTCATGGACAGGACTCCAAAATCAGGAGAGTTTTACAGACATTTTAAAAATAAATTGTATCAGGTAGTTGGTGTGGCAACCCACTCAGAGACTAAGGAAAAGCTTGTGATTTATAGGGCGTTATACGGGACTTTTGAGATATATGCCAGACCGCTTGATATGTTTGTCAGCGAGGTAGACCATGTTAAATACCCGGAGGTGGCACAGAAGTACCGTTTTGAGCATGTGAAGATATTGGAAAACGGGGAAGTTGTGTCGCTTGAGGAGAGCGCACCAGAAAATGCAGCATCACATAAAGATGTGAGAGTGCAAGGCGTAAATCCTAAGCTTATGGAGTTCCTTGACGCAGAAACTATGGAAGAAAAATACAATGTGCTCGTATCAATGCGGGACGACATTACAGACCGCCTCATAGATGATATGGCGGTAGTCGTGGATGTGGTAGTGCCAGAGGGCGACCTTATGACAAGATATGATGATTTAAAATTTGCCATAAGGACACGCCAGCGCTATGAATTCTCAAACCGCTTAAGATAATGCCAGATTGCTGTTATGGTATTTGCGCGATTCGGTGACATCCTCTCCAAACCATTCCGGAGGAATGAAGCTGTTTGCTGCATCAAGAGAATCAAATTCAACTTCGACAATAATAAGAGGTGCCAAATCACCTTCAAAAATATCAAGTTCCGCTGTCAGCTTTCCGTCTAAGGGAATCAGATAGCGGGATTTTTCTATTAGGCGTCCATCTATTTTAGGAAGCATATGCTCGTAGCCTTCTTGTGTCAGAGGCAGATTGTACTCCTCTCTTGCCATAAGCCCCTTGCCCTTGTAGGTCAGGTAATATTCATCATCGGATTTTCTGATTCTTACTACGGGATTGGTGCAGATATAACCCTGGGCGATTTTTTTACATTGATATTGAGACAGGTTTTCCGGAAGGCGCCTGATTAAATATTTACGCTCTATTTCCATTGGTTTCATTGCAAAATACATCCTTTCTGTATATTATATGAATATGTGAGTTTTCTGCTCGAATGCCCATGAAGGTATTGAGTGAAAACATGTTAGATATAGTATAGCAGAAAAAGGAGAACAGGATGAGTAAAATAGGAATTTTTATGGCAGATGGCTGTGAGGAAATAGAAGGACTCACGGTAGTAGATATTGTGAGAAGAGCAGGAATGGAAATCGAGACAATATCCATAACAGATAAGGCTGAGGTCACAAGCTCTCATAAGGTGACCTTTAAGACTGACACAACAAAGGCAGATGCTGATTTTGACAGCTATGATGGAATTGTGCTTCCGGGTGGAATGCCAGGCACACTAAATCTCGGGGCTGATGAGACAGTGGACAGGGTAATCCGTGAATTTGCGGCACAGGGCAAGCTTGTCAGTGCAATCTGTGCAGCTCCAAGTGTGCTTGGACAGGCAGGCTTATTAGAAGGTAAAAAAGCAACCTGCCATCCGGGCTTTGAAGATAAGCTTTTAGGAGCCACATGGCTTGAGGAGCCAGTGGTAGTAGATGGCAATGTAATCACAAGCCGTGGAATGGGCACAGCGGTAGCCTTTGCTCTTGAAATCGTAAGATATTTTGCTGATGATGAGTCGGTAGAGAAAATCAAAACAGGACTTGTATATCAGTAGATTAACACCACCTAAATGTGGAAAGTTAAAATAAATTACATCCTAAAATTTGCCAACCCTCTTTTGTAATATATTTTATGTTTGCGGTTACAATAATCGTGAGCAATAAATATGCTCACAACAAAAGGAGGCGAGTATTATGGCAAGTAGTAAAAATTCAGGTACTAATCGTATGGCTGTACCAGAGGCCAAAGAGGCAATGAACAGATTCAAGGAAGAGGTTGCTTCAGAGTTAGGTGTAAACCTCAAGGAGGGTTACAATGGTGACCTTACTTCAAGAGAAGCTGGAAGTATTGGTGGAGAAATGGTTAAGCAGATGATTATGAAGCAGGAGCAGTCAATGCAGAAATAAGCTGCGGGCTTATGCAAAAATGAGCTGCTTCATAAAAAGACGGGCATGCATGATTGTATCGCCCGTCTTTTTCCTTGTTGTAAAGCGGGGGTTAATAGGTTACAATCAAATACAGAGTAAATGAGGGAGGAAGAAAATGAGCGATTTTAAAATGGAAACAAAATGCGTACAGTCAGGCTACAGACCAGGCAACGGAGAGCCGCGTCAGATACCGATTGTGCAGTCAACAACTTTTAAATACAACACTAGCGAGGACATGGGTAAGCTGTTTGATTTGGAAGCAGAAGGATATTTTTACACCAGACTTCAGAACCCAACCAATGATTATGTAGCGGCCAAGATTGCTGATATGGAGGGAGGAACAGCAGCGATGCTCACATCCTCAGGACAGGCAGCCAATTTCTTTGCGCTTTTTAATATCTGCGAGGCCGGCAGTCATATAGTAGCTTCATCATCAATATACGGCGGTACATTTAATCTGATAGACACAACCATGAGAAAGATGGGGGTGGATGCCACTTTTGTATCACCTGACTGCACAGAGGAAGAGCTTAATGCAGCCTTTAAGGACAATACCAGAGCCGTATTTGGAGAGACTATAGCTAATCCGGCTCTTACAGTGCTTGACATTGAAAAATTTGCAAAGGCAGCCCATGAGCATGGAGTGCCTCTTATAGTGGATAATACATTTCCAACACCAGTTAACTGTCGTCCAATCGAGTGGGGAGCAGATATCGTTACACACTCAACTACCAAGTATATGGACGGACATGGTGCGGCAGTAGGTGGAGCGATTGTAGACTCTGGAAGGTTTGACTGGATGGCGCATGCGGACAAGTTCCCTGGACTTTGCACACCGGACGAGTCATACCATGGAATTACATATGCAGAGAAGTTTGGAAAAGAGGGTGCCTTTATCACCAAGGCAACCAGCCAGCTTATGAGAGATTTAGGCAGCATACAGGCACCACAGCAGGCGTTTATTTTAAATCTTGGACTGGAGTCCCTGCATGTCCGTATGGAAAGACATGTGGAAAATGGACAGGCTGTGGCTGAGTTTTTAAATAGCCATCCAAAGGTGGCTCATGTGAACTATCCGGGACTTTCGACAGACAAATACCATGAGATAGCAAAGAAGTATATGCCCAAGGGAGGCTGCGGCGTAGTATCCTTTGAGCTAAAGGGCGGCAGAGAGGCAGCAGAGGCATTCATGAAGGAACTTAAGCTTGCTGCTATTGAGACTCATGTGGCAGATGCCAGAACCTGCTGCTTAAACCCTGCCACATCAACCCACAGACAGATGAATGATGAGCAGCTTAAGGCGGCAGGAATACCGGCAGGCCTTGTGCGTATTTCCTGTGGTCTTGAGAGTAAAGATGACCTGATTGCAGACCTGTCACAGGCGCTTGACGCAGTAAAATAGTTACTGCTCACACTTACAGCGTGGTGTCAAGTCTGCGTTTGAACAGTAACGTAAAATAATGCTGACATAATATAAAAAAATACTAGCCAATTGAAAAATCGTGTGCTATAATCGAGTGGTGACTTTAGTAGTCGCATTATGCCCATTTGTGGCAAAAATAAATAAAGCCGTAAATGGCAATGTACGCGAGAAAGAGTCACGGGACTCTTTATTTAAACATTTTAAGGAGGATAACGTTAGTAATGAGCGTAAAGGTTGAAAATTTAGAGCACAACATGGCGAAACTTACTATTGAGGTTTCAGCAGAGGAATTAGAGAAAGCATTAAACACTGCTTACAATAAACAGAAGAGACAGATTAGTGTTCCTGGTTTCCGTAAAGGAAAGGTTCCAAGAGCCATGATTGAGAAGATGTATGGAGCAGAGATCTTCTACGAAGATGCAGCAAACGAGTTAATGCAGCAGACATACCCATCAGCTATTGATGAGAGTGGTGTTGATATTGTTTCACGTCCTACAGTTGATGTTGTTCAGATTGAAAAAGGAAAACCATTCATTTATACAGCAGAAGTAGCTACAAGACCAGAGGTAACTCTTGGAAAATACATGGGAGTTACAGTAACTAAGATTGATACATCAGTTACAGAGGACGAGGTTGAGGCTGAGCTTGAGAACCAGAGAAATACAAACGCAAGAACAGTTACAGTTACAGACAGACCAGTAAAAGAGGGAGATACAGCAGTTATCGACTTTGAGGGATTTGTTGATGGTGTAGCTTTCGATGGTGGAAAGGCTGAGAACCACTCATTAGAGATTGGCTCACATTCATTTATCGATACATTCGAGGATCAGTTAGTTGGAAAGAACGCTGGAGATGAAGTTGAAGTAAATGTTACATTCCCAGAGCAGTATCAGGCAGCTGACCTTGCAGGAAAGCCAGCAGTATTCAAGGTTAAGATTAACGAGATTAAGGCCAAGGAGCTTCCAGAGCTTAATGATGAGTTCGCTCAGGATGTAGCTGGGGTTGATACATTAGCTGAGTACAAGGAAGAGCTTAAGAAGAACCTTACAGAGAAGAAGGAGAACGAAGCTAAGAAGACTAAAGAGGATGAGGCTATCCAGAAGATTATCGATAAGTCAAAGATGGATCTTCCAAAGGCTATGATTGATACACAGTGTGAGACAATGGTTAATGAGTTCGCTCAGAGAATCGCACAGTCAGGTCTTTCAATGGATCAGTACTTACAGTTCTCAGGAATGACAGTAGACCAGTTAAAAGAGCAGGTTCGTCCAGAGGCTGAGACACGTATTAAGAGCAGCCTTGTTCTTGAGCAGATTGCTAAAGAAGAGAACATTGAGGTATCTGATGAGGATATCAATGCAGAAATCGAGAAGATGGCTAAGGCTTACGGAATGGAAGCTGACAAGCTTAAAGAGTACATGGGTGATTCAGAGAAAGAGTCTATGAAGAGAGACCTTGCAATCACAAAGGCAGTTGACCTTATCATGGAAAACGTAAAAGAGCGCGCTAAAGCTAAGACAAAGAAGGAAAAAGAGGCAGAGGCTGCAGAAGAATAAGATTTCGCAAACAGTGAAATTAAATGGACTGGCTCAGTAAATACTGGGCCGGTCTTTTGAACTTTTATAAAGGAGGCATTTATCTATGAGTTTAGTACCTTATGTCATTGAACAGACCAGCAGAGGAGAACGTAATTACGACATCTACTCTAGATTATTAAAGGATCGTATTATTTTCCTGGGAGAGGAAGTAAATGAAACTACAGCAAGTCTTGTAGTTGCCCAGTTACTTTTCCTTGAGTCAGAGGATCCAAATAAGGATATACATTTATACATCAATTCACCGGGAGGAATGGTTACAGCAGGACTTGCAATCTACGACACAATGCAGTATATCAAGTGTGATGTATCTACAATCTGTATCGGACTTGCAGCCAGCATGGGAGCTTTCCTTCTTGCAGGCGGTGCAAAGGGTAAGAGATATGCACTTCCAAATGCTGAGATTATGATTCACCAGCCATCAGGCGGTGCCAAAGGACAGGCAACAGAAATCGAAATTGCAGCAGAGAATATCTTAAAGACAAAGAAACGTTTAAATGAAATCCTGGCTGAGAATACAGGGAAGCCATATGATGTGATTGCAGCAGACACAGAGAGAGACCATTATCTTTCTGCTCAGGAAGCAGCTGAATATGGTCTGATTGATAGTGTTATCACTAGCAGATAATATAAAGTAATGAGCGTTAGAGGGTACCCCTGTTTCTGGGATGCCCTCAAACAGCATTGAAGGAGATAATAAATGGCAGTAAAAAATGAAGGGAAAATCCGCTGTTCTTTTTGTGGAAAGACCCAGGAGCAGGTAAACAGATTAATCGCAGGTCCAAATGGGGTCCAGGAAGAGGAAACGGGCAAGTACCTTGATGGCGTTGG
>ERZ1031095.160-NODE-160-length-22177-cov-6.349381_pt1 | contig 22177 bp, 24 predicted proteins | sample MGYA00517108_ERZ1031095 | MGnify/ENA primary metagenome ERZ1031095 (study PRJEB33719, sample SAMN04261275) | wastewater metagenome | biome: rural village; feature: human; material: feces | host: Homo sapiens | place: El Salvador | collected 2013-01-07 ... | reverse complement strand
GGACTTGACTTCGGTTATACGAACGACCCTACAGCGTTCGTGAGGTTAGCAGTAGATAAACCGAATAAGAAATTGTACGTCGTAGAAGAATGGGTGCGCAAAGGTCAAGAAAACGACAAAATAGCCCAAGCAATCACTGATATGGGATATAGGAAAGAAAAGATAATGGCGGACGCGGCAGAACCTAAGTCAATTTCAGAAATACGACGGTTAGGCGTTGACAGAATACAAGCCGTTAAAAAGAAGCCGGACAGCATCTTACAAGGAATCGACTTTATCAAACAGTTTGATATCATTATTGACGATCGTTGCCCGAAAGTTATCGAAGAGTTTGAAAATTATACATGGCAAAAAGACAAGAAAACAGGCGAATACATAAATAAACCGATAGATACATTTAACCACGGTATAGACGCAATACGTTACGCATTAGAACCGATCAACGGCGGCGGACCGGGTCATGTGAAATCTATCAGCTTATAATTAAGGAGTGAACAACGTGAGATATTACAACCCTATCGACGGCGAAAAGAAGCCGAAGTCCTTTCGCGTTCATCCGGGCACAGAGGTAACGCAAGACTTAGTAAATAAGTTCATTCAGAAGCATCAGATAAACAAAAGACGCTATAACTACTTAATGGACATGTACGACAACCGAACAGACGTGTTTAACTTGCCAGACAAAGAGAAATACAAACCAGATAATCGCTTATCGATTGGATACGCAAGATACATCACAGATACGTTTACAGGCTATTTCAACGGTATCCCAATACATAAACAACATGAAGAAGAAGCGGTGAACGAGCTTATTCAATTATTTGATGATGATAACGATATCGAAGACGAAGAAAGCGAACTGGCGAGATTGGCATGCATCTATGGACATTCGTTCGAGATCATGTACCAAGACGAAGACAGTAAAACATGCGTATGCTACGTAGATCCGACAGAATGCTTTATCGTATATGACACAACGAAAGAAATGAAACCAGTTTTTGCTGTGCATTATGTACAAGACGAGGAAATGAAAGTATTCGGAACAGTCTACACAGAAACGGAAGAAATCGACATTGAAGGAAACGCAGGTAACGTAGTATTTAAAGACAGCACACCAAACATCTTTGACGGCATCCCGGTCATTGAGTTTATCCTAAATGATAGCCGAACAGGAATATTCGAGGGCGTTGTTAGTCTTATTAACGCAATGAACAAAGCGACGTCAGAAAAAGCAAATGATGTAGATTACTTCGCAGATGCTTATCTAGCAATTACAGGGATGGAAGTCACAGAGGAAGACGCGAGAAAGATACGAGACAACCGGATCATCAACGCATACGGACCAGACGGAGCAAAAATAGAAATCAAGTTCTTAGATAAGCCAGATAGTGACGCCACGCAAGAAAACTTATTAGACAGATTACATAAGATGATATTCCAAATCTCGATGGTAGCTGATATCAGTGATGAGAATTTTGGTGCAACATCAGGAGTAGCATTAGAACATAAGTACCAAGCAATGAACAACTTAGCTCACGCGTTCGATAGAAAGTTTCAATCGGCCTTACGACAAAGATACAAATTATTGTTTAGTCTAACGGTCAATATACCTCAACATTCAGCAGATTCTTACCAACAAATCGAATACACGTTTAAACGGAACATGCCAGCTGATTATCTAGCGCAGGCACAAGCTGCGACAACGACGGCAAATCTAACAAGTACGGAAACGGCGCTTAAAATTTTGGACATCGTTCAGGACGTACCGGCAGAGTTAAAACGTATCGAGGAAGAACGTGCGGAAAACATGAAGCTAATCGAGGAAAACGGAGGGTTTTACAATGATAGTGAAGCTAAAGACGAAGATTATGCTGATGCTAACCAATCCGAAGATGCAAATGATACTGAAAGCGATGAATAGCCTATAACCGTTATTTAAATTTTGTATTTCGCCCGTGAGAGAAAGTCATTTAAGGTTGTCATATCAACAACCCTAAATTTGATTTAAAATCAATCGGGCGTTATTTTTAGGAGGTGGCAGAATGGACTACTTCATAGAACGAGAGAAACAGCACATCGAAGAAATGTTAGCTAAAGATAGAGTGACTAAGCGAGAGATACAACGGATCATCGCACAAGCGCAGGCAGAGATAACTCAACAGATTAACGACCTGAGAAAGAGCTTAGCAGGTAGAGAAAACATTTCTGTAGATGAGCTACTTAAACAAGCTGACAAAATGGACGTAGAACTATTTAGTGAGAAAGCGAAAGTCTATGTACAAACGAAAGACTTTAGTCCGCAAGCAAACAGAGAGCTACGGCTATACAACTACAAGATGAAAGTCAGCCGATTAGAACTCATCAAAGCGCAATTAAACCTCGAACTAACAGCTATGACGAACGACATCGACAAATTAGTAGATAGTGACCTATATAACGACGCTATGAGCGAGTTCAGGAGGCAAGCGGGCATTCTTGGAGAGGCAACGCCAAAACGTCTTAAAACGCAAATTACAGCTATAATTAATGGTAGTTACCTAGATGAAGAAGGCAAAGACGGATTCGTGAAATTTTCATCCAAGCTATGGGGCTTTAAGCGAGTGTTGCAAAGTGAGTTAGAACGATTAGTAACGAAGGCAACGCTTGCCGGTCAACATCCACGCGTAACAGCGCGAGAGATCAAAAGGGTGTTTAACGTAACAACAAGCCAAGCGGTACGCTTAGCTAGGACTGAAAGCGCACGGATACAAACAGAAGTACAACATCGCATGTTTGAGAAAGCTGGGTCAAAACGATACATGATTATCGGAGAACCGGACGCATGCAGTAAATGCACGCCTTATCTAGGTAAAGTGTTTAGGGTAGACGAGTGGATATACACGCCGCCGTTTCATCCACACTGTAGATGTTCGGTAGTAGCGTTACCTGACGACTATTATCCGTCCTAGCATTGAAGACGTTAAAAGCTATGGTACATAAGGTGCAAGCATTGATCCACCGTAAAAGCTATGGAAAAGGAGCGAATTAATATGTTTTACCAAGACAAGCTATTAAAGATGAATTTGCAGATGTTTAGTGACCCAGATCCAGAACCAACACCAGAACCAAAAGACGAACCATCCGAACCAACCCCACCTAAACCCGAACTGAAATACACGGATGAGGACGTCGACAAAATCATCGCTAAACGATTAGACCGTTGGCAAAAGGATCAAGAAGCTAAACAGAAAGAAGCTGAACGGTTGGCGGCAATGAGCGCCGAGGAACGTGCGAACGAAGAAATCAAAAAGCTTAAAGCACAAATCAAAACGTATGAACAAGCAGAAACACGTCATGCAATGGCGGCACAAGTTGAAAAAGAATTGAAAGAGGCTAATCTGACAGCGAGCGCGGACATGGTAGACATGTTAGTTCGTGAGACAGCAGAGGAAACAAACGCGGCAATCAAAGCATATGTGGCAAACGTAGAAGCTATGCAGAAACAATGGGATGTTGAACGTAGCAAAGGCAAACCGAAACCATCGGCACAACCTACATCGCTACCAGATGCGGACACAATGCCAACGAAAGATCAAATCTTACGCATGACTTATCGCGAACACGTGGCATTTAAACAAGCGCATCCAGAAGAATACAAGAAAATCATGGGTAAATAATCACAAAAAGGAGAATACATAATGAATCCAGAATTAATTAAAATGAACTTACAGATGTTCTCACGTACACACGCAAACACAACTAACTTCAAAGATGGCGACGTATACGATCCAGAAGTGCTAGCGTCTATCGCGCAAGCTAAATTTGACGGTGCTTTAATCTTTACACCACTTGCAGATGTAGATACTACTTTGGTAGGTGTACCAGGTTCGACTATCACTATTCCAGCATGGAAAGCAATGCAAGATACTGTACCAACCATCGACGAGTTACAACAAATTCCTGTGGACCACATCGAACACACTCACAAAACAGTAACGATCCACAAAATCGCAAAAGGGTTCGAAATTTCTGACGAAGCGCAAGAGCTAGGATATGGCGACGCATTGCAAGAAGGTATCCGTCAATTATCTGCGTTATTCCCTCGTCAGTTGAACCGTGATTGCTTGGCAGCATTACAAACTACAAAATTCACTATGAGCGAGGCAGTAGAACTAAACTACGAAGGTATCTGCTCGATGGCAGACAAATTCGTTAGCGAAGACGAACATCACTTAGTACTATTCCTTAACCCTGCCGACGCTACTGTATTACGTCGTGAAATGGTTAAGAAATTCGGTCAAGTAGACAAAGCTGTAGACTACCTAATCAGCGGAACCATGATGATGGTAGACGGTGTAGAAGTCGTCAAATCTATGTTCATTGACAAAGGTAAAGCTGTGATGGTTATGGTAGGTAACTACACAGACAGCAAGAACGATGATCCTGTTCTTAAAATCGTCAACAAAACTCCTATCAAAGTTGAGTTTGACCGTGACAAAGGAACGCAAAAAGATATCGTTTACTACTCTACAATGTACGGCGTAACTCTTTACAATGAAGCTCGTGCGTTGAAAGCTACCGTAAAAGCACCGACTGCGCCCTAAACCTCCCCAAAAAGTGACTGTCGTTACTAGCCAAGCTGGCGAAGTAGGACATTATACAATTGGGGGAACTTATACAGAGAGTGATAACGTGACTGACGTTGTTTTGAAACGTGTAGACGGTAGAGCGGTAAGTATCACTAAGACGGTGGAGCACGGAACGTATTCAATTGATTGGAACATTTCTGGTTTAACACCGAACGAATACAAGTTACAGGTCATTGCTAAGAATGCGGCGGGAGATAGCGAACCTACAGATGTAACTGTTACCCTAACGCAACAGATGATTGACGGAACTGCATCGTCAGAAGCGTAATATACGAGCATTCTAAGGCGTTTAAATTCGTTTAGATGGGTAATCTATCATGAAAATGCCTTAGAATCGCTTATAAGGAGCGAGAAAAATGGATATTAGCAAAATGAAATTGTTATTAACCGGCTCGCTTGATGAAAAACTACAGATTGTTAGCGAATTGACAGAACAACGGTTAGCGCGTTTGCTAGGGATCAACCTAGACGAGGCAGACATCCCCAGTTCATTCCAAGATGTGCTTTTCGACGTGTCATTAAAACGATTGAACAGAATCGGACAAGAAGGAATGCAAAGTTATTCGCAAGAAGGTTTGTCGATGGCATTCCCTGATTCCGATTTTGATGAGTACATAGACGAGATAAACGCGTATAAAAAGGAGCATGACGGATCGGGCTTTATGCGTGTGAAGTTCATATGAGAACGCGAGAGGTAACATTTATCAAACGCACGATGAAATATGATCCATCACAAGGAAAGCAAGTTCCTGCCGATGTAACACTAAAGACAATGCATGTAAACGTAACGGACGTAGGCATCGAACGTAGTGCGACGGTATACGGCAATGTGAAGCAAGGACAAAAAGAAATGCATTTCATGCCATATGACTTTCCGCCAGAAGATTATACCCACGTACTATTCGATGGTAAGACATGGCAAGAGATAACGAGGCGCGGAGAAGTACGTGTCACAGTTATCTTACAGGAGGTGTAGCGATGAGCGGTTACAAGTGTACCTTAGAAGGTAACGACGAGCTAATAAAAGCTTTACAGCATGCGCAGAAGCTTATAGAAGCTGAGAAAGTCGTCACTAAACACACTATCTTGCTAGCGAAGAAAATGAAAGAAGAGTGCCCTGTAGATACAGGGTTCCTAAGAAACTCCATCATTTTCGACATTGCTGATACGCTACGAGGCGAGGTTACACCAACAGCAGACTACGCCGCGTATGTAAACTACGGTACGCGTTACATGAGCGCAAACGAGTTCGTCGGGCGCGCATTCAATTATCAGAAAGTGCAATTCCTAGCGGATTTAAGGAGGTTAGTCGCATGAATCCAGACCAAGAACTATACGATAAGTTATTCGAGTTATCGCAAGGGTTAGGGTATAAAACATTTGACTACCTGCCCGCCGAGGAAGAAGGCTATCCGTTCGTATACATCGGACAGACGCAAGAACTCCCACAAGGCAATAAGTTTGCCTACACAGGAGAAATGAACGTCACATTGCACGTATACGGCGAAATGACGAATAGAAAGCTCGTTTCTGATATGAAAGGCAATCTATTGAAAGAAATCAAGCGATTAAAAGAAACACCTAGCTTTAAATGGTATTACGTAGACAGCGCAAGTCAGCCGTCGATGATACCAGAACAAAACACCGGTCAGATGCCACAACATCGTCCGTTATGGCACGCGATCATTCCAATCACACTAAAATACATAGATAAAGGAGCGCTATAACATGGCAGAGGTAACACAAGGTAAACAGGTTATTTTGTTAGTGCGTCGGTTAGATGAAGCGACAACGAAAAAGGCCTCTAAACCTCTTTTCCAAATTGAACATACTATCAGCTATGAACGTTCACTAGACACTACACAAACAAAAGACGGAGCAGTAAACAGCGATGGCGGATTAGAGGTTACATTATCACTAAGCGGACTAGCTTCTAAAGACGACGAAAACGAGTACATGAAGAAAGCTGTAAAAGACGGCGCAATCATGGAATTTTGGTCAGTAGACCTAAGCCAAGAAGGAACGAGCGACAACAAAGGCAAATACAAAGGTGAATATATGCGCGGTAAAGTAGCTTCTTGGGAAGTGCCTTACAACGCAGAGGATTTAGTAGAAATCAGCACAGAGGCAAACATTGACGGCGTACCGCAAGAAGGATACGTAACAGTTGATCCATCTGTGATCGCAAAAGCGCAATATGTATTTGCGGATACTACAGTAGCAAGCGCGTAATCTAGGGGCGGTGTATCCGCCCTTTCAATTAAAAATAAGAAGGAGTAATCTCGTATGTTAAACTATGAAATCGATAATAAAGTTTTAGAAGTGACATTTACATTGGATGCAATCAACGCATTGGATCAAATCTACGCTGTAGAAATGCACGGCATTAAATTCGGGTTCGGTGTGCAACACGTACTATCCGACTTGGAACAAGGTAGCCCTATCGCGGTGGCAAACGTATTACAAGCCGTCCAAGTAGGCAAACCTACAAAAGTAGGCAAATTCTCTATTGAAAAGTTCATGATTGAAAATGACAACGTAGAGCAATTATGTGCTGAATTGCTAGAAGAAATAAAAAAGCAACCGTTGACGAAGACTATCGCGAAGAAAATGGAAAATCAAACAGCGGAAGCACTTCAAACAATCGAATAAAAAAAGTTGAGACATACGAAGACATACTCTTATCCGCGTTTCGTTTCTTAGGTTGCACAAGTGCTGCGGAGGTTGGTGCAATGACATTGCAAGAGTACCGCCTTCGTATGCTTGCTTTTAAGCTCAGACAGGTAGATGAGCGTAAGAAAATGCACGAACAAGCCTACTTAAATCAAGTTGTACAATCAACAGATAAAAGAGGCAAACCGAAATTCAAAACGTTTGATGAGTTCTTCGACTACGAGAAAGAAATTGATAACGTATTGGATGGTACAAGATATGAACGCGATCACATCGATCCTAGTACAAGGGAACGTATCTTAAAGCGGATAGGACGGTTAAAAGAATACGATGAGCTAAAGGGAGGTAATTCCTAATGGGGCAAAGTTATTCAGTTACCGCCGTTCTAAAAGCAATCGATAAAAACTTTAGTAGTACATATCAAAATGCAAAGGCGCAAGCGAAAGCTCTAGAAAAGCAAACAGAAAGCATTGGTGGACGTTCACAACAGTCTAGTCAAAAGACGAAAGCAGCGTGGGCAGAAGCTGGCGCAACAATGACGCAAGTTGGTGCGGGTATGACGAAATATGTATCAGTGCCAATCGTTGCGGGGTTTGCGGCGGCAACTAAAGTTGGTATGGAGTTTGAAGCGCAAATGAGCCGTGTACAAGCGATTCTAGGTGCTACACCATCCGACATGAAGAAACTGAACTCGCAAGCGAAACAACTTGGCGCAGATACCGCCTTTTCTGCTAAAGAAGCTGCTGACGGTATGGAACAATTGGCGTCTGCCGGTTTCAGCACCAACGAGGTTATGGAGGCAATGCCCGGACTACTAGACCTTGCCGCGATTTCTGGTAAGGATGTAGGGGCAGCATCCGAGTACGCCTCTAGCGCGGTACGTCAGTTCCAACTAGACGCAAGCGAAACTGGACACGTTGCCGATGTGTTTGCGCGTGCTGCTGCTGACACCAACGCAGAGACGAAAGATATGGGGTATGCGTTGAAATATGCCGGTACTGCCGCCGATTCCGCTGGTTGGTCCTTAGAACAGACTGCTGCCGCAATCGGAATCATGAGTAACGCCGGAATCAAAGGAGAACAAGCCGGTACAACGCTGCGTGGTGCGCTAACTCGTTTGATGAAACCGACCGCAGCGATGAACGACACAATGGAGCAATATGGCATTTCTATATACGATAGCAACGGTAAAATGAAATCCTTGTCTGGCATCACCGAACAATTACAAAGCAAACTAGGCGGTTTATCTGACGAACAGAAAAACAGCGCGCTAGCTACCTTGTTCGGTACAGAATCACTAAGCGGGATGTTAGCACTAATGAACGCGGGACCGAACGAAATCGATAAACTAACCAAGTCACTAGAAAACTCCGACGGATCAGCGAAAAAAATGGCGGAGACAATGCAGAATAACCTAAAAGGTGCATTGGAAGAGGCTGGCGGGTCTTTAGAAACGATGGCAATCACAATCTACGAAGACTTAGAACCGACGCTCACACGCATTGTCAAGGCGTTTACAGACATGGTTAACGCATTCAACGGGCTGCCCGAGCCTGTGCGTAAGTTTATCGTTGTATTCGCGGGGATTGTAGCGGCAGTAGGGCCTGTGATGTGGATACTAGGCAAGCTAACTACCTTTATTCTCGGTTGGCCTACGACAATCGCAAATGTAATCACGATACTAGGTAAACTAGGCGGAGCATTCAAACTATTGTTTGGTATTATCGCGGCGCATCCTTTCGTAGCGATTGCTTTAGCAATTGCAGGTTTGATTTTATACTTTGTTAACTTATACAACACCAACGAAGAGTTTAGAAAGAAAGTGGACGAGTGCTGGAACGCCGTGAAGGAAACGGTTAAAAGCTCAGTGGAACAATTCAAACGCGACATTGACGATATCAAACGCTTCTTTACAGAAGGCTGGGAAACTGTCAAAACCAAAGCCAGCGAAGCTTGGGAAGCTATCAAAGGCTTTCCTAAGAGTGCGTCTGACTACATCAAACAAACGTGGGAAGGTACAAAGCAATGGTTCGCCGACACGTGGGAAGGTATCAAACAGGGCGCTGTTAACAAATGGGAAGAGTTAAAGCAGGGTGTCGTTGACAAGTGTAACAACTTGGTAGACGGCGCGCAACGCGCATGGGATAACTTCAAGCAAGGCGTATCTGACGCTGTAGGCCGCGCAATAGGTTTCTTCGATCGCTTGTGGAACATCGACCTAGCAGCGGCAGGACGTGCGATTATTGACGGCTTCTTGAATGGTATCAAAGAGAAATTCGAGAGCGTGAAGAAATTTGTAGGTGGAATTGCTGATTGGATCAAGGATCACAAAGGACCTATCAGTTACGACAAACGCTTACTAATTCCTGCTGGTAAAGCAATCATGAACGGATTGTTAGGCGGACTAGAAAGCAAGTTCGGTGCAGTACAAAGCTTCATTAAGAGCGTGACAGCTTGCCTAAGTGATACTAGCGTAACAAACGGCATTGATAGCGCAATTAACGACGTGAATCCGACAATGACAATCGACAGAAACACACGTACACGCGTACGTCATGAAATCGACGGATCAAGCGCGCAACCTGCTTATATCACGTTAAGCATGGGCGGTCAAACTTACAAAACCTTCGTTTCTGATATTTTCGATGAACACGAGAACGAAACCGACGTTCGTTTAGATGTATTCTAAAAGGAGGTAACAAGATGTACAACTTTAGAGACACGACAAGCGATTGGCATTTTCACGAAGAATGGTTGCCAACTGTAGCTATGAACTTCGGCGGCGGTTTCATTGAGCATATCGTACCCGGATATCGAACTCTTACGGTGTCCGGGCGTGAAATGCTCGGTGTAGAACTGACGACAGAAGATGTATTAAACGGCTGCATCGTGACCGAAGAACGCATTCCGTCACGTGAGCTTGTAATTACGTATCAACTAGATGCAAACAGTTCAGAAGAACTTTTAATACGTTTTAAACAACTAGAAAGAGTACTTAAGACAGGCAAGAATGTGCCTATCTTTTTCAACGACGAACGCGATTGGTTCTACTACGGCAGATTATCAAAAGTGGATAGCGTACCTGTAGAGAGCAATAGCGTAGTAAGTAGTTTCACGATCTTGTGTAGCGATCCAAGACGTTTTGGCAAAACCATAACGACGAGAGAAGGCGTCATAAAACATCCGGGCTTGTTGATCCCTGTAAGCATGGAATTTGACGTTCGTTCAAATATCCCTTATTCGATTTCTAACGGTATTCAAACAATTAAAGGTATAAGCAACAGCACAAGAGGTGTAACACACGTTAAACTCGATTTTATAGCGCATGAGACGTATTCAAACGGCAAACTAGATTATAAAATCATCGCTTTGGATTCCGACTTTGAAAACTTCACACTAGAGAACGATATGAAAATAATCGGAAATGTAGATAACTTGGTTATCCGCTATTCGGAGGTGTCATAATGCTTTATTTGTTCAATGAATTACAACAACTAATTAAACGAGTGCCGCGTCAAAAGATTGGCTCACTAGTGCAATACAAAGAAATTACAGCAGAACGGACAGAGTTATTGAACGACACGCTCGAAGCAAGTTGTTTATACGACGATCAAATCGAGAAAGCTTTGTTTATGGCGGTTAGGGAAGATAATAACGAGTTTTCCCTTTACCGCATTTTATCTACCAAGACAAGCCGTAACGTGTTAGGACTAAGCGGTGTGAACTTCGGTTCTGACGAATTAGACGGCTACATAGTAAAAGACATCCGTCCGAACAATGAAGCAGCACAAACGCTTATTAATCGCTTATTTGAGAATGCTGGTGTCGAAGGATGGGAAATCCGCGTGCATACACCACTACCAAGAATTACAGATAACTTCTATTATGTGAGTGTCAGAGAGGCGTTGAAACAGCTACAGACGCACGGCATCGAGTTTACATTTAGCTGTGATTTAACAGAGAACGGTATCGCTAAAAAATACTTAGACGTGTACGATAAAATAGGAACAAACACAGGTACACGTTTTACGTACGGAGACAAGGCGCTGACGGTAGAAAAAGAAATCGAACGGACGAATATTGTAACCTCACTTATTGGACGTGGACGAGGGGAAGAGGTCGGAGACGGATACGGACGACGTATTGAGTTCGACGACATAGAATGGTCCAAAGCGAAAGGCGACCCGCTAGACAAACCGAAAGGGCAAATCTTCCTAGAAGACCCTGAAGCGACGTTAAAATACGGTATTCCTGTAGGTTCTGGCATGCGCAAGCGTGAGAAGGTTATCGTCTTTGATGATTGCGATAGCACAGTAGAACTAATCAAACTCACGCATGCGGCGCTGATTGAAAACCAACGTCCGCTAGTACAATTCAGTTCTACGGTATTAGGTGCGGAATACATTGGGAACACTGTGACGATTCATAGACACGACAGAGGTTATCATTACGAAACGCGTATACAAACAAGAGCGCGACTTCATCCGCAATGTCAAGAAAGTGTACTTAGGAGACAACCTAACAAGCAACAACAAAACAAGCACGCTAAGCGCTGTTCAGTCTATCAACACGATGGAAAAGACGAAAATGACGTTCTATCAATCGACCGAGATTAGTAAGTTCCAAGATGATATCATGCGTGGTGCCGGCAAAGAAGGCGGATCGATTTACCAAGTAAATGGGATCGAGGCCGGCGTATCTGACAGCCGTGAAGTTTATGAATACGTATGGATGAACGGCAGAAACATCCCTAGCTCGTCTCATTTCATGACAGCGAACAGTGAGGGTATCAGCTTCAAGGAATGCAAAAAAGGACAATGGAAAACAATCAAGGACGTTCATAATGGCGATTCTCACACTGCATGGACAATTGACGGCACGTTTAACGCTAACTTTATCATGGCGGGCATTTTACGAGGTATTCTTATCGAAGGGGCGTTATTGAAAACCTATTACACCGAGGGAAACCAGAAACAATACCAAGCCGTTATGGATCATGGGAAATTTGCTATTCAAACAGCAAAAGCCACGCCGAGCGAAATTGACTACTCCGATAAGAACTGGCGCGACAAAGTACAAGGCAACATGATTACAGAGTTCAAAGGTACGTACGACGCAAACACAAACCGAGCAAACGGCGCGGCAATCGTCAAACACAAAGGACAAATCTTTTCAATCAACGCAATGGGAAACGAGTTTAGCACGCCTATCTTCCAAATACCGGCAGACGCGCATGCGGATAACCTCAAATACAGGCTGAGAGGTGCAGGCAGTTTCGAGAGCGGTCAAGTTACGTTTAACGAAAAAGTTATCTTTAAAAAAGGCTTCGAAGTGCAAGGAGAAACACTCTTCCATAACAACGTAACAATGAATAGCAACCTTGCAGTCAAAGGCGGGCTGACTATCAACAATGGGCAAGCCGTTTATCCGGGGCAAGGTGGCGGACCAAGTGGTGGTGGCGGCGGCACCGGCGGCATACCTGATGGATTGAAAACCGACGCTGAAAAACGCGCATGGCAAATCTATGATATTCTTTGTGCGAACAAATTCACAAAGCAGGCAGCATGCGGTATTCTCGGGAATATGCAACAAGAAACAGGTGGTACGTTCGATCCAGACACGCGACAAATCGGCGGACCGGCTTACGGACTAGTCCAATGGGATGGTTCGGCATATCCGTTGGTAGGACCGGCTACTTATGACGGTAAAGTCTACGTGCAAAACCTCTTTAATGCCGCAAACATTAAAGAACCTGTAGAAAGCTTACGCGGACAAGTTCAACTGCTGCTATGGACGTTCGGAACGTCTCAATGGATGGGCGTTATCGAACCGTCGACAGTCGCAGCTTTCAAAGCGTGTACCGATCCGGCACTTGCGGCACGCGCATTTGAGCGTAACTACGAACGACCTGCAGCAACTCATCCGGAACGCGAAACTTATGCTATCCAATGGTACAATAAATTTAAGGACTTGAAACCGACGCAAGCAACAGGCGAAGCGGGTTTGAAACACTTAGAAAGTCTCATGAATACACGTGTAGGAAACGGACAATGCTATGCCTTATCCGCAGAATATTCGGGTTTTCTCGGAGGTTGTGGCATGGGAAGTGGCACGAAATACAGCTTTTCACACGTGATCGGAGATACTACAGCGGCAAGCAACATCGGTTCGGGCTATGATTGGGGCGCTGTAGGCTGGAAAGTGATTTTCAATCCGTCGCTAGATCAGTTAGTCGTGGGGGCTATCATCAACTGGACACAAGGCGCAAGCGTCGGCGGGCCTAATGCGTGGACGACAGACCCGACTTACGGACATACAGGAGTGATCCGAGGCATCGAGGGGAGTACGATTCTCACGTATGAACAAAATACGGAATACGGTCAAGTAGTAGCTAAGTGCGTGCGCGGTTTCATTAGTGCCGGTAGTATCGCATCTATCTGTATTCCACCAAAATGAAAAAGGAGTTGTGAAACGTGGCGAAAGTTAAATACAGGGCGGTTCTTTCGTTAACAGAACCGAATCATCAAATTTTCTTACGATTCCGACAAGACGACACGCAAACACAAACCCTTTCAGTAGAAATCACGGCGGACGGAAGATTATTTCCGTTCGTCGGATATACTGTAGAGTTTGTGAATGTCACGCGTTCTGATAGCGGACAACCAATCGTCGAACGTGTTGACGAAGTTTATCCGCAAGAAGCAAGAATCGAGTTCACACTAGGCGCGCGTTCCTTACAATGGTTAGGAAAAAACAAAGCCTATTTTAGTTTTAAAGACGCAGACGGAAACGAAGTGTTTTCTACTCAAAACTTCGAGTATGAAGTTGTTCACGGCGTCCACAAAGAGCCGATCAAAGATAGCGGTTATTTATGGCAAGTTGAGGAAGTGCTGGAAAAGGCTAACCAACTCATTGAAGACGTAAGAGGCACATTAGGCGAAGAAGCCGCAACGGCACTAGCGATGAAATTGAATGGACACATCGAAGACAAAAACAACCCACACGGAGTGACAAAAGAGCAAGTAGGGCTTGGCAATGTTCCAAACTACGGCGTAGCGACAATTGCGGAAACGAAAGAAGCAAAACTGGATAATAAATTCGTTACGCCCGCCGGTTTAAGAAGCTTTCAAGACACGGTAGCACGCACGTACCACGTAGCCTATACCGGCAGTACATATTTAGACGGACTTTCAGATAACGAAAATGCTCGCAAATCTGAAAAAATATGGCACAAAGACAATTTAGATGAAATCGAAGTAGACTTTTTCCGCGAAGGCAAAATCGTTTATTTCAGTGCTCGTCTAAAATTCAAAAATGGAAATGCAACATACGAGTATAGTATGCCTGTGGTGCAACCGCCTAACGGTTTCAAAATGCACAATACTATCAGCTACGGGTCACTTAGCGGCGCTTTAGCTATGTGGCGGAATGATAAATCGGAAAATTGGACCGGATCGGCTAGTGTAGGCGAATACGCTTCAAATAACATTTCCGTCCGTTACAAAGGCGGTAACGGTAACGTGTATATTAGCGGCTCGTGGATCACAAATGAAAACTATCCAGATTGGCGACGTGAAGCTCGTACACGCATTTCAGCTATATACGGATGCCAACGTTTCGCGCCTAAAAATACGATGGCGGCTTTCGAAGAGGCGGTCAACCGCAAATATGACGCTGTAGAGTTCCGCGTACAAATCACAAAAGATGGTGTTCCGGTCGTGTGGGATAATAACGACGTATCGTTAGGAACAAACGGAACAGGATACATCAATCAATTAACGTTAAGTCAATTAAAAGAATTTAACGTTAAGACGGACGGCTACCCCAATTATAATGGCAAAACTTTGAAAATCCCAACGCTCGACGAAGTAGTCGCACTACTATCTCAATACGACATCGTTATGACGATAGATAGCAACGAACAAGAGTACGGCAACTTTAGCGTAAGCTATCCGATTGTTTCCGTGTTCGATAAGTACGGCATTCCGGAGCGCGCTTGTTATTACATCCGAAACAACGAAAAACGCAATAACTTTAGACGAAACCATCCCAACGCAATCGTTTCTCGATTGTACACACGCGAAATTTCTGTACATGCCGAAGCGAATGCCTTGCGCAAAGAAAACAACGCAGTGTTGCGCACGGATGGCGACTATTTAAGTACAGAACGTTCCAAAGAGTTGATTCGTGAACCAATTTGTTCTTGCGTGACAGACGTCCAAAACCAGCAACAAGCGCTCGATTATATTTGGCGTGGCATCGGTATGATAACTACACCAAACTTATTACCTTCCGAGCTCAATGCCGGACTGTTAAATTAAGGAGGTTATGAAATGGATATCATTAAAAACGGAACTATCAAAGTTCCGACACAGCCCAAAGACTACGATTTACAAGCAACAGGGCTAGTTTTTAAGTCTTACGATAATCAAATCGCGTTAACTTTCAACATAGAAAAGCAAGACGGTACGCCAGCAGACTTATTAGGCACTACACTCCGCCTGTTGATGTATGTGTATGACGAAGTAGATGGAACAGTGACAAAAGAACCTGTTCCTTTTATCACGAAAAACCTCATTACAGAGAGCTTTCTAAACGGTCATGTAAAATACATCCTACCAGAAGCATTGAAAGCCTATAATGGCGTCGTGGAAACTTATGTATACATTGAGTATCCAGACGGATCAACAAGCGATAACTTAGGCTTCACTTTTCGTATGAAACGTTCAGCGATCGACGGACTAGCGCAAGATAAAGCTGACTACTTTATTGAAGACTTCAAACAATTGTTAGCGACAGCAAGCTTAGAAGCGAACAAAGTAATCGAAGGACTAGATACCGAAATCAAAAACTTGCGACAAGCGACAAAAGACGCAAACACAGCAGTCGACGGCGCGATGAATCGCATCGACGGACTGGAAACAGAACTCGGACAACTAGAAAGATTACGCGAAATGTATATCGATACATTAGATTTCGAAGGCTATGATTATAGTGGAAATCCGAATTTAATGCGTGTAATTAAAGCTTCTGATTTTAGGAAACAGGGCGATAGTGACGTCTTAATATCAGACGTAGGATACAATAGTATACGTTTAACTTCTCAAAAGGTCAACCATCTTTGGACGTATACTGAAACCGACATGCCTAGTTTAGTTAGTGGCAAAACGTATACTATAAGCACAAAAGTTAAAATAGAGGAAGGTACAACTGGTAACATTGACCGGATAACAGTATCTTATCGCAAATCTCCGGGTGGTACAAGTTTACTTATTGCTACCGGCGAAGGAACAGTAGCAGGTAAAGAAATAATAATAAAGGGTACATCAACTGTCAATTATGAAATCACAGACTTATCAAGGTTTTATTTAGACATTGAGGTAAGCGGTGATATAAACGGTAGTGTGATTGTTAGCGATATTAAGATCGAAGAAGGCTCAACAGCCACGCCGTTCCAACCAAACTTATTGGAAGAGCCTTACAACATGTGCCGCGAATATCCTAACGAGAACATGGTGATAAATAACGACCCGGTAACTAGCAACGCTTATTTAGTTAAAAGCTACCAAATCAAACCGCTTGTAAAAGGTAAAAAATACACTCTTACGTTAAAAGGCACAAAACCTAGTACGCAAACGTGGCGCCCTTTCTTCACACAAGACAATGGTAATCCGTGGGGCGCAGGAGACATGACGCCGGTTCCGGGACTTCCTAACACATGGGTCAAAACTTTCACTGCAAGCGCCAATTCACATCCGACAGGGGCGGCGGTGCAAATTTATCAAGTGCCAAACACAAGCGTCGGTCAATGTAAGATTGATTGGTGCAAACTCGAAGAAGGCGACACGCGCACACCAATCGACGTGCCAACCTATAAAGGACTAGGAATCCTAGACAGCAACGATCCTACTAAATATGTATGGAACTATACCGAACTAGTAGACGTCGACGGTATCCAAGACGCACTAGAAAACGTCGAACAACGTACCACAACACTAGAGGGCAAAGCGAACACGATCGATGGACGACTGAACAACGTCAACACCGCACTAAACACCGTACAAAGCACCGCGGATCAGATTCTAGCTGAAGTAACAGCGGCGGACGTGATGAAAGAAACAGACTTGCCGGGCTATCTAGCAAATAAACCGATTGTTGCCGGTGGCATGGCAGACTTCGCGGGTAAAGTAGCGCAGAAAGTACATCCAAATCCGCATAAATGTGCAAAATACGCCCTTGCGTCCAATCATGCAAGCCAAGCGCCTAACGTGGTTGTGAACTTTGAAACGACGCAGAACGAATATGACAGAATAAGCAAACTAGATGGATCGACCCTTGACTTTTTGACTGGTACGATAGGAGCCACGGCAAACCTTGCGTTTAGATTTGATTTAATATCACAAATCGCAAAAGATTTTCCTTCTTTCTTTGACGACTGTCCGACACAAGAAACGAAAGTAGCGAAAATTCAAAAACACATCATCAGCGCAACGTTAACGTTTAACGCAAATACAACTAACACGCCTTTGTATGTAGCGGCGGCACTGAATGACGAATGGAGTGCAGAAAGAGAATACGCGGCGACTAGCCAAATAACCGAACAAAAATATGCCGCTTTGATCCATAACACCGATGCGCGAAGATATATCCGGAACGACGGTTCTATCATTTTCCGTGCAAGAACTCGAACGCTAGACGCGGCGGGAGTAGTTCAGTGTCAAATGGACTACGTACGTTTTTACTACACGCTAGACCTAAGTTCTGACGACTTTATCACGCCAATCGAAAGAGACGTAACGAAAGACAATCTCACGCAAATCTTGTCGGATGACTCCGCAATGATTAAAGGCGTAATGGACTTTAAAGGCAAAGTCAGAGAAAATAACACAAACTGCCCGCACACGGCATACATCAAAGACATCACATCGCAAGTTACGAACATGAGCGAAATCACATACGAAGCAGATGTCTACACGTACGATAAAATACAAAACAAAGACGACGGACTAGTATACTTCCTTGTCCCAGGAACGACAACTGGCCTTGTCGGTCAAGCTAAGTTTAAATTCGACTTAGTAACCGCAATCGAAAAAGAACATCCGCACATGTTCAAAGGACTAACAACAACGAAACAAAAAGTTGATGTTCTAAAAGCGAAAATACAAGAGTTGAAATTCAATGTGTGGGCGCGCGGAGAAGGCACGAACGGCAATATCCAAATCGGAAGTTCATTGTCAAACGTAGACGCAATCGACACGCGGGAAACGAAAGACATCGGAGAAACAACTGAGTTTGCACGCGCCGAGTTCTACAGCGATAGTAACTACGCTTGCGCTCAACGTATCAACGACGATGGAACAGTCTTGTATTGGTTATGTGGTAGCACCGTAAGCGATTCGTTACCACAACCGAAAGTTATCATCGATTACGTGAACCTAGAATACACGTTAAACGATAAAGTTAGTGAGTACGTAGTGAAACAAGACGATTCGGTATACACCGAGTTGAAATCAGATGTAGCGGATTTAAAAACGAACATGGTAACCGAGAAACTAGAAAAAGGAAACGGAAAAAGCGGTGTCGATTCAGCTAAAGTCGATTCTGTTTCGGAGGTTGTATGGGAGTTCCATCGAGTAGGACGACGCGTGTTCTTTACAGGGCGCGTAAACATGAAACAAGGCGTAGACAGCGGGAACAACATGTTCAAAATTGTCGATTTGCCTACCGAATTTGCGCCTTCGACCGGCGAAGGTTTAGACGTTATCGCATTGAGTTGCGAGCAGTGGACTGCACCGCGTGGCAACCAAGCCGCCATCTTAGTAGCGGTAGGAGATAACCCTGGCATCTATTTCAATACAGGGCGCGTAGGGAATCACTATATCAGTGGTTCATGGCGAACAAAATAGAAAAAGGAGACGATGAAAATGTTGACGATCATTCTTGCTATACTGCAAAGCATCCCACAAAATCCGTTGTTTATCGTATTATTGGCGGCAATTGGATTGGATGTGTTCACAGGTTTCAGCAAGGCGGTCGTGCTAAAAAAACTGTCTAGCTCTATCGGGCTAGGCGGTTTAATGAAGCACGCAAACGTATTAATCTTGAATGTGGTAGTTTACACTATTTTAACTATGATGAACCTAACCGCAGGCATTCCATTCGTGTTAGGTTTTTACATCTTTACATACGCAGTGTCAATCACTGAAAACTATTTAGAATGCGGCTTTCCGTTTCCAAAATCTGCGAAAGACTTATTTGTCAAACTACGAGATTTCACAGACGATTCCATTGGAAACTTAGCAAATAAAAACAAAGGAGACAAAAAATAATGGCAGTGAATATGGACGGCGCAATCGCGTACGCAAAAAGATTTGTAGGTAAAGTTCCTTATAGCATGACCGGCCCACGTGATCCGGAAAGAGGAACGGCCGACTGTAGCTCGTTTGTTTATTGGGCAGTTGTGAGAGGGGGAGGCGGTAAACAATGGCAACACGCTTGGGCGCCTTCTACGGTAACAATGCCACAATGGTTATACGACAATGGCTTTGAGTTGATTGCGGATAATAAATCATGGAACATGCAAAAAGGGGACATCGTTATTTGGGGAGAACCGGGCAATAGCTACGGAGCAAATGGACATACAGGTATTTGCCTGGATAACCAAAACTGGATCGAAGAAACGGGTTACATTATGAACGTTGGTATCTTCAATCACGACCAACGACTAGCGCAAGCCGGATATCCTTATTGGCAAGTATTCCGCGTAAAAGGTGGTAGCAAACCTGCACCAAGCAAACCTACACCAAGCAAACCAAAAACACACGCACAAGCCGTGCTAGAAAGCCCAGCAATCCATCAAGGAAACGCGTGGGGTAAATTAGAGGTATTGGATATGCCTGGCAAAAACAAACTACACGTAAGAGGCTGGTTAGTGCCAGATAAACCAACAGGTCCAATCGGTACATATGCATATATCATCATCATGCAACACGGCACAAACAAAGAACTAGCGCGCGTACAATCGGCAGGATTTAAACGTGCGGACGTCAAGAAACAATACGGCTATAAAGGCGGGGAACATTTAGGGTTTGACGTGACTGTCGATGTAGGTTGGATGAAAGGGAAGAAAGTAGATATCATCTTGCGTAGATGTAACAAAGCGAACGGCGAGGGTGCTGTGAACGATGTGAGAATCAAGGACATCTATTTGACGATTGTTTAAGCATTAGTTACGGTTTTTGTAACTATGCGAAAAAAGAGGGCTTACGCCCTCTTTTTGTTTTGGTCTTTGAAGTATTTCTGGATGCCTTGCCGCGCCAGATTGTCCGCGCACCGGTTGTTTTCCCGCGCGTGCCAAGCGAGGCCGCAAAACTTAAATTTTCGCATCATTAATATAATACGTTGCTCTAAGTTCGTTAGTGGTAAATCATCATCGTCAACCAATTCATTAATACGCCAGACTAGACTGTCGTTGTCACTCTTTACCACGAGTACAGTATCTTTTGCGCCGAACTCGTCCATAACGCGTTTTATTCCGTAATATAAAGCCAACGTCTCGGCTTGCTGTGAGGTGTAAACGTTCTTTTCGTAGGTGCTCCACTGATATTGCTTGCCGTCAACTAGCACTTGACAGCCGATACCACACACATGAGACTTTTCCCTGAAACTTGCGTCCGTACATAGCCACACAATCATAAGCGATCATCCTTTGTTTTATTCGCAAGGCATATAACCCGCGCGTTTCAATTCCTCATATAAGAATAAACGTCCTTTTTGTGTCCAATAGGTACTAGGGTATGCCTTGCCGTTCTTTTCAAACGTTTTTGTCTTGATGTATCCTTTATTCTGATGTTTCGTGTATAAGATCCATTGTCCATTTACTTTATACTGAATGCCTAGTTCATGAAGTAACGTGTTAAACTGACGGGCGTTCATGCCGTAATCGGTAGCAACTTGCGTCACACACATAACGCCGTTACATTGTAAAATCTTATCGACATAATCGACCTTAGGTTCATACTCGGCAATTTTTGCGTTTGAAATTTCTAGCTGCGCTTGTTTCTCTTTATTTGCTTCTTCTAATGCTAGTTTCTCTTTTTCTTTTTCAACTAATGCCTCTAAAGCTTCGAGGTAGGTAGTAGGTACTTTAGGTTGTTCAGTTTCTTTGATGTGCGTTTCCATATCATTAAAACGTTCGACATAAAAAGCGGCAAACTGTGTGCCTTTTGCGCCTGTCATACGTGTACCGAATAGTTCACAGCCTTTCTTAGTTAGACGGTACATCGCTTGCTTTTGGTTACGACTATTTAAGTACTCATCTTCGATAAAATAACTAGAAATCTCACTATTCAAATTTGAGTCGTGAGAATCTCCTACAGCCTCAAGATGTTTGATAATCGTACGGATATCACGCATAACATTAAAATGTTCTTTACCTACTTGTTCAGCAACTTCCAAACTAGTGATCGTTTTCTCAATTGTTAACATATTCTTTTCCTCCTTGTGATTTTAAATCAAATAGCTATCCAATCTTCGATTACAAAGCGTTCATCCGACAATTTATAATCGTCGTCCAGTAACTCTAGCGCTTCACTAAAACTTCCTGCCGTGTAATAAACTTCTTCGAATTTCTTAGTATCTAAGTTGTATAATGTAAAAATAAATTTAGGCATGTAAATCATCTTCCTTCACAACGATGACCATTTTCTTAATTTGATTTCGCGGAATCATATATTCTAACTCTAAGGTGTCTTTGTTAAATAGTTCCAAGCCGTAGTCAGTAATCGCTAGTTTCGTATGCACAAAATACATTTCTCGTCCTTTATAAGTCGTTACGATCAATTGTGTTACATCTTCTAGCATGATTCTTTCTCCTT
>ERZ1031095.159-NODE-159-length-22184-cov-10.691672_pt1 | contig 22184 bp, 19 predicted proteins | sample MGYA00517108_ERZ1031095 | MGnify/ENA primary metagenome ERZ1031095 (study PRJEB33719, sample SAMN04261275) | wastewater metagenome | biome: rural village; feature: human; material: feces | host: Homo sapiens | place: El Salvador | collected 2013-01-07 ... | reverse complement strand
TCGGCTATTTGTTTAGATAACTTAATAATGCTCATTTTGTACCTTTTAATTGTTATTTATTTCTTTACAAAGGTACAAAAAATATTTCATATATACAAATATATAATGTTAATATTCAATAAGTTATAACAGTATAACACAGATGTTAACGAATAAAATATTTAATGCGTCTGCCCTGTTTATCATAGTAGTTAATATAGGATTCGGCTTTAACAGAGTTTGACTTATACTAGGGTTTTCAAAAAGATTACGCTGTTGTGCCAACAAACTTGCATAAAGAGTCTCAAAAGAAGAGTATAATCTGGCTTTTATTGACTGTCGCCATGCAAGAAAAGCCAATATTCCCATAATCAAAGATGCTATGCCAGAAATTGCTGCCCAAAGGTTTCCATCTCCACCACAACAACAATCCGAGGCATCTTTTATTTTTTTCCATTCAATCGTAATTACTGGAAGTATGATACTGCCACCACAACCCAAACATATCAAAAAGCTGAATATGATAAGGCAAAACACAAGCACACCCACAACATAACATTTCTTACTCATATAAATATCATAATTCTATCCCCAAAGCAATAAAGAACAAACTTGAAGGCATTAAAGTTCCAACTAATGAAGACCTTTGCAAATTGCTTTCCATAGTTGCTTAGGATATGTATCTAAACCAGGGCGAAACATTTCTTTATTATCACAAGTACGACAAAAGTCTCCAGCTGAAAAAGAAACAATATCACAATTGAAAGGTCTCCACAATTTCTTTACTGGATTTTGATTTTTAAAACAATTCAATACTGCTGGGTATTGAAGATAGAGAGCTTGTACTATACTGTTCAAATCCATAGAGCACATATCTATTTTATTAACGACAATTATTATTTTATCGTTCGGGGAAATATGTGCTGCAACTTCCATTATTCTTTCCGAATAATTATCACGCTCAATTTGTCCCCCCAACCCATTTAATTCCAACATGAAAAGCCATATTTTCTTATTTGGTGATTCAATAATCTCTTTTAATGCAGAAGAAGTTTTTGGGTGATTAGTGTTATACAAAAATTCTCCAGGAAAATCTACAAACTGAACTTTTGTTTCGCCATTAAAAAACACCCTTCCGAATATAGGTATAACTGTTGCACATGGTGAATATTCACTACATAAATATTTCGTGTATTCATCAAAAAAATCTATGCTATAATTGAAATGTGGAAACAAGACGTGTTTGTCAAGTTGTACAAAATAGCCATTATTTCGGATATAACGAATAAGCCTATGCAATAAACATGTTTTTCCTAAATATCTTGGTGCAAAAGGGACAATAATAGGTGTTCGCTTATCAATAATAGATACACCTAATCTTCCTTCCGTAAAATTCATTATACCTGTAATCATATTCATTTTACAATTCATATTTTTCCCGTTGCAGAATTAATTTAGTACATACTTAACTTTGCCGACGGGATGTTGTTAATAAAATTTATATATTGCAGAACAGTTAGTGCACTAATTTTGCCGATGACTCAGGCAAACAAACCATTCGCTATCTTGATGCGGCATTTTAACACCAAAGAATTATTTCTCATGGTTCTATTATAAATTCACCTTGCGTTATATGTTCTTCTATTGTATAATTCTCAAAATTAGAAGAGCACTTCGCAGTTACAACATGATTTCCTATAGAAATGTTCTCAACATTATAAGAAACAAAATATTTGTTTGTTTTATCCGAACTTTCTGCCACTTTTGTGCCATCAACAAAATAAGAAACAGACTTAACCACATCTTTTCCATTTATTGTAGTTGAAGAGTTCATGCCGACAGAAACATTTTCGGAAGAAAAGCCTCCTTCTCCTATGCAGAAAGTTATATTCTCATTTTGTCTTACAGATAAAGGATTTACGATGACTTTTCCATAGAAAGTGGTAGAACCTTTAATCTCGTCATCATCATCACAACTAACAAGAACAAACATTCCAAATAGAATCGCTGTAAGTGCAAATAAATACTTTTTCATTTTTCTAGTCCTTATTCGTATCGGACGCAACTTCTTATGTGTTAATTATTAAATATGCCTATCTAGATTTCCCTAACTCTAGTATTTACATATAGTATCGATACCCTATTCCATTTTCATAAGAAATCAAGAACGTTCCACTATCTGTAAAACGAATATGATCAGGGCGTTCCGTACATGTTTTTAGCCTTTCTTCAACACTAGTGGGAATATTATGATAATATATTCCATTTTGACAGACAACAGTTATGCCCTTATTTGTAATACAAACATCTTTTATTTGTCCAAACATATCTTTAGCTTTTATCATATTATCATGATCTGTTGAATTTGACGCATAAAAATGTTCATTAGTCACAATGGCAAAATCCCCATTCTCACTAATTGAAATACTATATATTGTTTCCCTATTCGCATTAAATTCATTTAATCTTGCCGACATAGCTGCAGGAACAGAACCAAACCAACCATTATTACCATATATTAAGCAATAATAACCTGAATTTGTAATCGCTACTGACGTTATTTTTATCTCTTTTTGATTTAATTCCTTGATCTTCTCAATAAAATTCGTGTTCATACCTGCAGTGTAGCAATAACCATAATCACCCTTTATATATATACCAATTCTCTCTGTTATTGCTCCATGCTGGCAAGAGTTAGTCTCTTTTAAATTTTTAGTAAGGTAAGTTAACCCTGTCGCATTATCTATAAAACTGCGAGAAGTCCCATACATCTTATAATTTTTCCCTTCTTGCCTAATATTTATTTTTAACGATTTGTTTCCAGAAACAACTGTAAAGTAATCGGTACGTGATTCTGCAGAAACATTAGCATCTAAACTGACTGTTACGGAATTACCCGCCGTTGTCAAATGTCCCCAGCTATAAGTACTGATTCCAATTTTCCATGGGGAACTTGAATTTACAGTAATCGTTTGACTACCTCCAGAAGAAGCAAATGACAAAAACTCTGATGAAACAGTTAATGAATTACCTTTTCCTTGCGAAATGTCAACACGAATACTTTTAGAACCAGAGCTAATGATAAAATAGTCAGCTCGAGAGGATGAAGAATTATTCGCATCTATTCTTAAATACAAGGTATTTCCACTTCTTGACAAATGTCCCCAATTCTCAGTATTTACAGAAATTTTCCATGCGGCACTTGATAAAACCGTAAAAGTTCGGTTTCCACCATCTGCACCAAAACTAACATATTGAGATGATATTGAAAAATAACTTTTCTTTGAGGTTGACCTTACAGATTGTTTCAGTTTTTTTGGGGGGTTAGTTGCAACAACTTTAGACTTATTTGCATTTCCATTTTCTGAAGATGAAGAAACTTTTGGGTGCGTTTTTTGAGTGGAACGAACCATTGCTGTCCTATCTATTTTTTTCCTTTTTTGAGAATAGCAACAGACAGAACATATCATTATTGATATTATTATAAATATTATCTTTCTTTGCATAGACTATTTTTCCCTTTAAGTTCTTTCTCTCTTCCCATTCTTCTATTTCCCAAAACACCTTCAGCAGCAGCTTTATTATCTAAATGTTTTGGAAAAGTCTTAATACCACTAGCATTTTTTCCTTCATATAAACTGTATGATTTTTGAGAATCCTCATGATCATACCATTTTCCTGTATATGGATTGTTTTCTTGGAAAGTACCGACAAAATGCGAATTGTCTGAATTCATATATAACATACCCTGCTTCCATCGGTCACCTTCCATTGAACCATAATAATAATCTCCATCTTGATAGAACAATATCGCAGCACTATCTTGGCGTTCACCATTCCTAAAATTACCTATATAGTATTTTCGTCCATCCTTATCATTCGTCGGATAAATGGCAACACCAACGCCATTTGGCTTTCCGTCCTCTAACGGACCATAATAAACAAATTCCCCAGTCTCATAATGAGTAACTTCTGATGGAAACAAGACTTTATTCCATAAAACGAATCCGAATATTAGAACTATGATACCAAGTACAGCTACCCAAGTTATATTTTTTTGTTTAGCCTTTGCCTTTATTAGTTTGTTGTTTAGCTCGGAATTTATCTTCTTTGTTTCTTGGATACTATTTTTAAGGGCTTTAATTTCGGAATCTTTTCTATTGATAACTGAATGGAAACTATTTACACGTTCAATTTCTGATTCTTTTTTGACGATATAGAGGTTTGTGTAACGTTTGGCAGCATCTATAATTTTACTTTGCCCATCTTCCAAACTCAGTTCAAGATTGTCATTAATTGATATGGCGAAATTTACAGGAGGAAGAGGTTGAACTTTTATATCCGAGAGATTAATAGCATCAATTATTTGTTTAGAATACTCTGCAATAGCAACATGTTCTGATACAAAATTGGTAAGAGCCCAATCAACGCAATTTTCATTATTCAACTTAAGTATGTCTCCTTTTTTAATCATTGATGTATAAATCTCATCAAAGATTTTAAATAGTCTGGAAACATCATTGAATATACAATCTACACATAAACAAACTCCAAAATATTTTTTGGTTGACATTCTCCTAACATATCCATAATGGAGAAGATTGTCCTTCCTATGAAGGACAATCTGAACATTATTTTTAGACTTTGAGACAAAATCAGAAAAGAAATCTTTTGTATGATCTTGTGGATAAGTCGAAAAACCAGTCGGCAGTGTTCCGAAGAAATAAATTATTGGGTTCATCTTCACTGGAATCTAATAACCTTCTTACTTAAATCCACTGTATAAGATTTCTTTGCAAGATTGTCAATAACAGAGGATCCTACAAGAATATCAGCTCCAATATTATCAACAACAGTAGCTTGAATATCTGTAAGGACATGTTCTTTACCATTGTTGTCCACAACCGTAACTTTTTTAATATTATACATAGGGTTCTTTATCTGTGAACCGTCTGCAATAGTGCTTATGGCATCTCCAACATAGTCACTTTTTGAAATTGTGTTTGTTTTTATCAATTCCATCAGTTCCAATGAAGATATAAGCATACCTGAACAACCTGTATCAAAAAGAGCATCATATCCATTATTGTTGAGTTTTACATGAATGGTTTTTAAGTTGGCATCAGTTTTTTTGAAACTAACTTCAAAAAATGATTTTGAATCTACCTTCTTCTCTTTTCCATTAATCTTGTATGGATCATACTCATTCTTTTTTGAGTTACATGCACTGAGCATTAGTACAGCAACTATTAAATATATTACTTTCTTCATATCGTAATTTTATTGTATAGTTACAACATTTAGTTGGTTGCATTTATTTCTATCCATTGATCTATATGTAATAATTATAGGTCTGTTTAAATGTATCTTTTCCAACTTGAATGGCACACCGCTAGTTATATTTGTAGCTTTCAGATTTGATGTGTAAAAAGTATAACCTTCTTGTGGATTTACAAAGACTGTTATCTCTTTATCAGTATTTATTTTTGAGGCATCTACTGGTTTGCTATCTTGATATATTGTTAAATTGCAATCTACGTCTATGTCTTTATTTGCAACCTGGCCTAGCTCTTTTTTTAAATCATGTATTTCCTTATCCTTTTCATTTACCTCCTTATTCAACTCTTCTATTTTCTGTTGCAAGTCGTACGTATGTTGTACATCTTCATCTGTAGAGCCTTGTATTCTCGAACTGCATGATTTGAAAGTTGTAGCAAACAAAAGAAGAATTAGCAAAACCATGTTTATCATTGGAATGATTCTTTTCAGACCGATTCTATGGGTTGTTGCTTCTTCCTTATTAGGATTGTCGCTACTATCAATAGTAATTGAACCTAATATATTTGTGATCTGTTTCTCAATATCACGGTGTCTCTCATTCTCTGCGGTCATATTAGAAACATTTTGCTTCAATGATTTTTTTTCACTTTCTAAGACCTCAACTTGTTCTTTAAGAGACGCTAAAGCTTTATTTATTTTACTATTTCCACTACTCAATATTCCTTCAAGCTCTTTTATTCGTGCTGTTAACTGCTTGATTTCTTGAAGTTTTGATTGCAACTCGTTTTTTGAGTTTTGTAATTGTTTATAATACTTATCTGTATTGGACAAACGGGTATTTTTTGATTCACAAGTCTTGGAAACAAAAATCCTACCATGTTTTCTCCAATCTTCAACAAAGGCTTTTGAATCACAGTCAAGCAAGTTATAACAACAATTAATAATTGCCTCATTATTGTCCTGCTTAAAATTGTCATCAAAGTTTTCACTCAAATTTACGAAATTTGAATTTATAGTATTCACTAGTCTTTCAAAGGCAGAGTCATTATTAAAATCTTGAACAATGTATTCTCCTTTAGAAGAAATATAAGTACCAACGATGCTATTTAGATATGCGTTTTTAAGCATATCATAAACTGCACTTACGAGGCAAAAATATTGGTTCGGAACAACTATAGATATAGCTAAAAAAGAAGAACGTTCGGCTGTATCGGTGATATAGCCCCCCAACCAAAGCGTATATATGCTATACCATTTGTTTTTCCAATTTCTTACATCAACTATTAGAACCTCTTGTTCTTTTATATAATTCATGGATTGGAAGAAATTTTCCACCAAATTTTGGCAGAAAGAATCCTCTATTCCTTTTGTCGTCTTATGGCTACCTGCATTTGGTTTGCCATGTAAAATTATATCGAATTTCATATTACCATCTTCTTGTTATTTCTTTCCACAGTTCTTGTGGGTATATATCAGCGGCAACGTTATAAGTTTGGTACTTTTTACCGTTATTATCAGTCTCTTTCGAGAACATACCAGTGCAAAATGTCTTAAACACAAAATTGTCTGTCGTAATAAAACCTCCAAAAGAACGCACTCTCATGGTTGCAAACAATTGTTGATAAAATATTTTTACATCAGCTTTTGCGCCATTAGGATCAGTACAACCATTAATTGTACCAAATGGTGTTACATCTATTTTGTTGTAGAGAAGAATGATTCGGTCTCTTCGTACATCTATATTGGGATAGAAATATTCCAAAAATCTTTGTGAATATGAATCTCTATGGTGAGAGTCATTTCTAAAACACACATCAGAATCCAAATCTAATAATACAACATATGACTTCGGATTTCTACTGGTCATAATCGTTGATAAATAAGGTTCTATTCTGTTGTTTTTACCATCTTTAATTTTTATAGGGTCGGTGGTATAAAAATCTTCCCCTGGTGCCTCTAAAAGTTTTGCAACTTCTCTACCTTCTTTGAATACTTTTATCAAAAGAAATTCAACAGTTCCTCTTAATGCAATATTTGTATTCAGTTTATCTTTAAATTCTTCACAATCGTTTTGGTATTTTTGTGTGTTCAAGAATGTCGAGTCTGTCTGTATTGTATATCCCTGATTTCTTAGATACTTAGCTAAACGTACCAAAATCATAGATTTTCCACTCGATGGAGGACCGACAAACACAACTACAGGTACTGTTTGGTTTACAATTATCGGTGTTGCAATTGAACTACCAGCTTTCTCACCATCTGAATTATTAACTGTGTGAAGTCGTTCCTGCTCTGCAGCTAATTGCTCTTGTTGCTTTTGTGGATTTTCTTCAGCTCTTACCATTGGCTCTTGTTGCATCTGCTGATTTTCTCCACCTATTGGCTCTTGTTGCACATGTGGATTTTCTCCACCTCTTACTAATGTAGGCATATTTTTCTAATTTATTGGTTACGAAATATTGTGAATAAGATAAACGATACTACATCGAAAATTAAAGCAATTATTATCCATTGTATCATTGTCATATCAGCAAGGAGTCCACTAGTAATATCTCCCCATACTGACATTGTATCAAACATGCGTTTTGAAGGATAAGTGTTGTATTTTATAATTTTATCCCCTTTCTTTATTATACATTTTTTACTATAATCATTTGGCATTTTCGATATAACACGAGCGTCTTGAATACTATTATATTTGTAGTATGCATTAACAGAACCATCTTTTTCTACAGCAGGTAAATGCTTATTTTCAAGTTCTGAAATCGGCTCTAACAACTCAGTCAACTCTGCATTTTGATCTTTTTTATTTTCATAAAAGTTTTCAATAACAGTAAGTTTCTTTTTTAGTTGTTCTGCCATACGTGTTGCGTATTTTGTGCGCAATTCCGTAAAACGTGCTCTTGTCGTAACCCCTCTGTCGCCAGCATCTCGTTCGTCATCATAAATGACATAGGTATTCTTGTCATTATATGTTTTTGAATCTTTTGCTAAAGCATCCTCTGTAGCATTAAGAATATTGATACAGACCTCACCAAAGCCCATGTTGTGTGCAATCGTATTGTTGAGTTCTCTATCAAAGGCATCCAAATTTGCTTGAACTTGTGCAGAAATTGCCATTTCGGCAGTATTTTTCTGTTCATCTATTAATTGGTTCGATTTTGAAGTATTCTCCTCTATATAGTGCTTTGCACTAACCAATTCCTTTGACAGAATAGAGAACCCATGTTTCTCTACAAAGAAATAGTGAACATTTGTCATAAAACTGAATGTCCAAAAAATAAAGAAACCGAGAAAATTTAAGACAAACGCTGAACGCGAAGGCCTAACACGATTCTTTAATTCTTTAATGACATTGGTCAAACACATGCCTGCTAAAATTGAGACTATTAGAACAAGCACAAACACAAGCCACATAGTCCATGTGTCAGAACCATTTAATAGGTTCAGCCAAAGTGAAGTTGCCGTAAAATAAGCACTAAAACCTGCAAATAGCAAATAGCCAATTAATGTTGCAAGTTTTACAATTAGTTTGGAATTTCTCATTTTTATTGTTTTTTATTATTTTGTTTCCTGTTTATGAATCGTTCTATTTAAAGTAAACATCATAAGTGCATTTCTAAAAAAGCACTTGGTATATACGCCGTTACAACTGTTACCAAGTCATCAACAACTACACCAACTCTCTGTTGTCCTTGCCATCTTGCAACTCTTCCAGTCACACCCTTAAATGCACCATCAATAACCCTTACCAGCTGCCCTTTCTCAAACTTTGGAACTTTGACTAAAGATACGAAGGTATTGTCTGCATCAGCAGCACAGATGATTTTCAGACTTTCCATCTGATTGTCTGGAACTATCAATGGAGTCTTTTTAATCTTGCTCCCTTCGTGGTAGTGACGATAATAAAAACGGAGGAATGGGAGGTTTACGTTGTCATAAACATATTCTTTGAGTTGCTCTTCGGTGCCGTAGGCGAAGAAGATGTTTGGTAAACGTGATTCGGTAACATTTTTGCGCTTACCTTTTATAAGTTTTACTATATTAGTGGTAGGATAGAAAGCCGTGATACCTTTGGCGGTTAAATAGTCGTATGCCTTTTTCTCTCTGCCATAAGTAGTTCGTAAGGCATACCAATGAGGAATATCTGCCTCTCGTTGTGCTTTAGGCTTAGTTGCCAAAAGTGCATTTTTGGTGGACACCCCTGTTTGTGAACTCTCTGCGGAAATGGTGCTTTGAGCTTCGGGGAGGGCGTTGGAGGTAAGTCCAGCGCAAGGAGGGAATTCACCACCTCCTAGGGTGTGTCCATCGTTTGATGTCCATTCATCGACTTTCATATCGGTGCTAACTTATTTCTAGACAGAAAAACCGTTAAATTACGACACAAAAAAGCGTGGAATCGTCCTGTTGCCCATTCCACACATCGAGGCTCTTGCACTGCCTATTATAGTCGAACAGACAACGTCAGAGCCCACGCCGATATGAAAACCACGTCCGTAAAGAGACCTGTATAATACATCTGATTGCGCCCCGAAAAGAGTACAATCCATACCTACAAGTCTCCACGGGATTGATATAATCACACCCGGGACATCTACCGTTGACTAAGTTCCAGACTATAATATCGAGGGTTGCAAGATTTCGATGTGTCAAGAACAAAGCGTCGATAAACGCCTTCTATGTCTAGACTGCTATTCCCACCCATTGCCCGCTTGGTATAGATTAGCCTGAGACTTCACTACACTCAGCACGGCGTAGGCTGCCAACTTGGTTATCATGCAAGAACTCGTCTAACAGCGACAACTCCAATCTGGCTATGCAATCCAAATGCAAAGATATAGAAATAAATTGAAATAACAATAAGAAAAACAAAAAAATGCCAATATCGTGATGTGTTTTTAAAATATTTTAAGCAAAAACCGCTTACTGAAATCTGAAAATTCAGGTTTTATGGGGGATTAACCTATTATTATATAAAGGTAAATATTGTTGAGAGGGATGCAGATGGTAACAAAGCCAAAAGAGAAAAAATAAATTCTCTGACGTGGTGACATTTCAGACAAATTATACATAAACAGACAAAAGAACAAGAATAACAATTAGAAGTTGCGCCCGACACGAATCAGAGTATATGACAATGAAAAATCACCAACGGAGAGGTTTGGCAGCAATCATATTGCAAATACTGCGGACACAAAAAGAGCTGTCACAAATAGTAACATTTACTATGCTATATCCAGGTTAACGGAAAAGGATGGGATTTTAATCTATCACTCTATATAATAACTCTGTTATAAACTATCTGTGTGTATCTGTGTAATCACAGATGACGCAGGTCTATATGCCACGATGAACAGGTGGCATATAGACCCTTTATTATATGATGATATTTGTAATCTACATTTCCGTTATTATATTTTTATGTATTGCTCAGTTTCTTAATGATTTCCAAAGGTAGCTGGGTTGCTTTGGCAACCTCTTCAGCAGAAAGTCCCATTGCCAGCAAACGTTGTGCCGTTTCTGTGTTGGCCTCATGTTTGCCTTCTGCCTTACCCTTTTCCATGCCTTGCTTCATGCCCATTTCCAAGCCTTCAGCAATTCCTTTCTCCATGCCTTTCTCCATTCCTTTCTCCATTCCTTTCTGATATCTGTCATCCAGAAGGGTTCTTTCAACACTTACCGAATCCCAAAACTTATCATAGGCACGAAGCTCGGCATCCGTAAAGCCGGAAACTTCAAGATCTTCTACGGCTTTTCCAATCTCCGGATCATTAAGCAGGTCGGCAGGAATATCCTTCGTATTGGAATTAATTTCTGTGAGGAAACGGAGCCACAATACCATCATGCGCTTGTCGGCAATGGAATGAGGAGTGAACTTAGGGAGTTCAATGAAGGTGAAATGCAAGCCTTCGATGACCTTATTGCTGTCCTTATCGTGCACGATGCGGTAGTTGTGGATGAAATCTGGAGTATCATGCGCAAAGATATCATTTATCAGGTTGAGAGAATACACTGGTTGCAGTTCGCTGTATTTTCCGCCCTTTTTAGCCTGACTCACATAGAGCTTGGATGCATTGAACAGTACTCGCTGCTGGAAAGCGTCAGACCATTCCATCTGCATTTCCACGCAGAACTTCCTGCCTCTGACATCTGTGCAGAGTACATCCACTATGGTATTCTTGCCCCCTTCGAGCTGGGGCACAAGTTCTGTAGGCAGATACTTGATTTCGTGTATCTGCTCTTCTTCGCTGAGTGGCAGGAGTGCGTTCAGAAGGCTAATCAGTCTTTTAGGATGATTGCCGAATATCTTCTTGAACGTAAGGTCTGCCTTAGGGTCTAAGTACTTCATAACCATCTGTTTTAAAATTCTATACGGCAAAGTTACGACTTTATTTTCAAACTAGCAAGCTTTTGAAGATATTTTTCCTCCCTTTTCCTTGCCAATATCAAAAAAACAATGTATCTTTGCAGCGGAATCAATTAAAATAGGAGGATTAAGCTATGGATATAAGAGAAAGAAGAAAGCGAATCTATCGCAAACGCATACCATACGGCATGCAGAATTTTGAGGATGTGATAAAAGAGGATTGTTTCTATGTAGATAAAACTCCTTTTATCGAAGATATAGAAGGATCGAATAAATATTTCTTCTATATACGCCCTCGCCGTTTCGGCAAGAGCCTTACCCTCTCTATGCTCGAAAATTACTACGATATCAATAAAAAAGATGATTTCGAAACCATCTTCGGAGGTCTCTATATCGGCAAGAATCCTACTCCTGAACACAACACCTATCTCGTCATCCACCTCAACTTCGCAGAGGTAGATAGCGGACTTGACGACTACAAGGAAGGCCTCGATACTCATTGCCGACTGGTGTTTGAAGATTTCTGTACCCGATACGCCGCCCTGTTGCCACAAGGCACCAAGGAGGAAATGAAATCAGAACAAGGAGCCATCGCACAGTTAAGATTCCTGTGCCAGAAGTGTGCCGAGGTGAAGCAAAAGATTTACCTCTTTATTGACGAATACGACAACTTCACCAACATGATTCTTTCCAGCGAGGAACACCTCGAAAGATACAAGGGACAGACTCATGGAGAAGGCTATCTGCGCCGGTTCTTCAATACCATCAAGGGGGCTGCAAACACTTCACTGGGCCGTATCTTTGTTACAGGAGTAAGCCCTGTAACGATGGACGACTTAACCAGTGGCTTTAACATCGGCACAAACTATTCCTTAAAACCCCGTTTTAACGAAATGACAGGATTCACTGAGGAAGAGGTAAGGGATATGTTAAGCTATTACGCTGGCGTATTGCCTTTTAACCATACAGTGGATGAACTTATAGAAATCATGAAGCCTTGGTTTGACAACTATTGCTTCGCTATTAACAGCTACGGCAAGACTACCATGTACAACTCTATCATGGTACTCAATTTCGTAGATAACTACATAGAAAACGACTGCAATATTCCAGACAAAATGGTGGAACCCAACATCCGCATCGACTATAGCAAGATACGTATGCTCATCCGCCACGACAAGGAATTTGCCCATGATGCCAGCATCATCCAAGAGTTAGTTACAAAGGGATATGCTACAGGAAATCTCGTAGAGAATTTCCCTGCCGACCGCATCAATGACCCGGATAACTTCCTGAGTCTGCTCTTCTATTTCGGTCTGGTAACGATAGATGGAGAATACAAGGGTTCTACCAAGTTTATCATCCCTAACGAAGTGGTGCGCGACCAGATATACACTTATCTTCTGGATACTTACAGGGAGAACGATCTTACTTTCGAGCAATACGACAAGAACAAGCTGGAGAGCCGTTTGGCATACGATGGCGATTTCAAACCCTACTTTGACTATATCGCCGACTGCCTGAAACGCTATTCCTCTCAGCGAGACAAGCAGAAGGGAGAAGCTTACGTTCACGGTTTCACCCTGGCGATGACCAGCCAGTGCAAGTTCTACCGTCCTATCTCGGAATTAGACAATGATGGCGGCTATGCCGACATCTTCCTCTTACCTCTCTGCGATATCTACAGAAGCATGGAAGATTCTTACATCGTGGAACTGAAATACTGCAAATCGAGCACCACGGACGAACAGGTGAAGCAACTCTTCAAGGAAGCCTCAGCCCAGATTTGCCGATATGCCGACAGCGACATCGTAAGGGAATCTATCAAAACCACCAAGCTGCACAAGCTCGTGGTGATTTATAGAGGAGCCGAAATGGTGGCTTGCGAAGAAGCGGAAGAATAACCCCTACCCCTCCACCAGCCAGTCGAGCACATATATCTGCCTGATTCCATCATGCAGCACTTCAGGGTCATTGTCCATCGTAAGGAGATATTTTGGATAATGATCTTGAATGGCTTGCAGGGGAGCCAGTTCACGATTCATCGTATTCTCATCCCTCACACTCAGCGACACCTGGTAATACTCCTTGTACTCACCTTTTATCACAACAAAATCTATTTCGGCATCACCCACTTTACCTACATAGATTTCTCCGCCCCGACGGGCCAACTCCAGATAAACTATATTTTCCAGGATATGTCCCAAATCGCCACCTTTCGTACCATTGATTACGTTGCGTAAACCGATATCAGCCAGATAAAGTTTCTGACCTGTCTTCAACAGCTGCTTTCCTTTGGTGTCAAATCGGGAGACGGAATAGAAGATATAGCTATCTATCAATGCTGAAACATAATTCTCTACAGTATGCGAGGTAATCTTGCGCCCCAGAGAAGTCATCGTATCACTGATACGCTTGATAACAGAGATATTGCCGATATTATCAGCCAGGAAACGAACCACACTCTGCAACATCATCACATCCGTAATCTTCCTTCGGCTCACCACATCCTTCAACACAATGGTATTGTATACCCCCAAAAGGTATTCACGTACCATCTCACGGTCGTGGTTAATCTGCAATATATATGGAAAAGATCCGTCCTCAATGTATCGGCGATATGCCCTTTCCAAATTTATATCATCAGGCTGCGCCGTCAGATATTCCCTGAAAGAAAATGGGAACAATTTGATTTCCACATATCTGCCAGTTAACAATGTTGCTATCTCTCCAGAAAGAAGATAGGCATTAGAACCCGTTACGTAGATATCAACATCATCCAGCAAGAACAAACTGTCTATCACTTTCTGGAAGTTATCCACCATCTGGATCTCATCAAAGAAAAGATAGTTCATCCTGCCTTTCACCAAATGTTTCTTGACATAAGCATACAGCACCTTATAATCAAGGTATTGTTCATTATCCAAATTCTCGAAATTGAGTTCCAGCACCTGACTCTCGGACACACCTTCCTCCAGAAGCTTCTCCCGAAACATCCTCAACAAAGAAGATTTGCCGCATCGCCTGATGCCAGTAACCACCTTTATCACTTTCTTGTCTCTCCATTTTTCCAGAAGAGCCATATATTCCTTGCGCTCTATCATATTTCCAATCGTATATTAGCCAATAAAAAATGCATTGCGCTGCAAATATACGAAACTTTTCTCAGAAATTTGCAGCGCGCTGCAAATTTCTTCCGTTTTTAGGCATTTTTTGCAGTGCGCTGCATTTTTCGCGTTTTTTACGAAAAATTTCGTAACGAAGTATTTCGTCTATAATTGAATAAGAACATCTGCACCCGCATACGTAGAACAAAGTTTTCAACCCATCTATCACCCATCACGATTTGCCGTCAAAATCCACCTTAACATATTCATATACAGACACTTTAATAGCGTGACAGATACTCCGAAAACGGAAATATCCATCACGCTATCACTCACGATTTGGCTCCATCCCTCACGATTTTCGCACCACCAGGTATCGCATGCCGTCATTAAAACGCTTGCGATGGATGGATGGCATCTGAGAAAGCTTGCGACCGAAGCTGATGAGATTGCTCAACTTCACCGATGAACCGATGTGACTCTTCAACTCCTGGAATATCTCGGCTGCGGTGAGATACTCGCCCAGTTTGGCATCATCGGTCAGGTCGAAATAGAGATTGAAATACTGGTCTACTGGAGAAATCACTTCAAACTTTCTGTTGCTCGCCATAATCAGCTTGGTCTGCTCTGCATCAAAATAGGTCTTCTCGCCAGCCTGCAATGCAGCCAATGCCTGCGCATAGAGTTGTTCATAATTCGGAAGCTGGCTTACATCGATAGGACCCGTCAGTTCCACACCCAGGAATCGGCGATTGCCGGATGGATCGGAGAGGATATCCTCCATGTTGCTCGTGGCGATGAAAGATGCCATTCTCGGAAACTCCTGCACATGACTGCCATACGGCGGCTTCATCTTCACGCTCGGCAACTGGATGATATTTTTCAGAAATCCCTGCTGCACCTGAGGGGAAATCTGATTGAACTCATCCAGGTTGAGAAGCAGCGCCTGGCACATCGCCTGAAGCACCTGCCGTTTTTCTGACAATACAAGGTTATCATTATACCCCCACTGCAACTCCGGCGGAACCAGAGATCTGCAGAAAGTACTCTTGTTGTAACCCTGCTTGGAGATGAGAAGCGGCGCCACGGAATTGCCATATTTGCGATGACTATAGGAACGCCACTGGTTAACCATCGCCAGGAACCAGGTGTAGAACCAATCCTCCCAATAAGGATTATCGGTAGGCACCGTACGCGCCAGGGCACGGATATAATCCTTGCCATCCCACTTGCCTGCGCACTTGAAAAGGAAGTCTTCCACCGGATTATAGGTAGAAAGAAGATCTGACTCCAGATAATTGCGTACATCCTTGATACTCACACGGATATTGGCAAGTTGCACCTCCAGCGTCATGCGCTTCTGCACACGGGCATCCACCGGTTGATATCCCCAATAATCCTTGTCTTTCGGTCGATATTCTGTGAATTTCATCACCGAATTATATCGGAAATCATACTTTTTGCACAGAAATCCAATCATGCGCATAATATTATCACTCAACTCCTTACAATCTTTATCCACATCTTCTTCCGAGTTATCCACAATGGCATTTTTCAAGTTATCCACAGGTTTTTCAACGGTGTGGATAACCTCATTCAGCACCAAAGGCAACGCATCCTCGCGATAATAGGGCGAAGCATCTTGGGTGAACAGGAAATCAGAGTAGATGGAAGGCTCGGGCATCTGCATCGTAGCCTTTACCAGAATCTGATAAAGCGGAGCGAAAGTCTGGAATGCCTGCTTATAAATTCTGTCAGCCTCCACCTCATCATCTGGCAGGCTTCCCTTAACCAAAGCATATTTCACCAAGACATTCAGACTGATGCCGTCGGCTCCCATAAAGGCTGCAAGGGTTGAAGGCAGACTGGCCACCTTCTGCTTGACGGCATCCACGCCTCCATCTTCCTCTATATTAACAAATGTAAGCAGCAGAACGCCGTTATTCTGCTTCATCTTCAGGAGTCCGTTTTCCGATTTCTGAAATTCGGCAGCAGGGTGAACATGCATCCAGGTTGCCATGTTCTTGTACCCGTCATAGCCATTGGTGAGCCAAGGCACATATTCACGGAAGTTGGCTATGGTATTCTTGGCATCATCGTTCACGATGCGCTCCAGGAATCGTTCCAGACTCTTGGTGCTGACCAGGAGCTGGTTCTTATTATTTCTATGTGTGATTGTAATTTTCATTGTCAATTATTTAAAGTTTATTCAAAAACTGTTTCAACTGTTCCAAGCGTTGGAACAGTTTGTTTCCTTAAGGGAAACATTTCGTCCCCTTAAGTGAAACGCGTTGTGCCTCCGAGAGGAACAAATTCATATCCTTTACCTGTAAATGGGATATTACTCGTAAACGAATCCTATTTCCTGAGCATAGTGGTCGTAGGTAGGTTCCTCGTAACCATATTTGGCAAAGAGCTGCTTCACCTGTTCCTGCTGCTCAGGGGTAAGATGTCTCTCGCCACGATGCACACGATAATAGGTAGTGCGGTTGCCCACGATATCCATCACAGCGAACTTGAGGGTATGCACATCGCTATGTCTCACCTGGTCGTAGAGATGGGTGAGTCCCCAAGCCGCCTTGAACTGTCGCACACGCTTGAAATGGGTGCAAGGTCCGTGGAGGTTGGCATCAGGAAAGACGGCATTGCCGGCGGTAACATCGTCAGGTTTGAACTTTGCCGAAATGAATCGGATGCACTCAGCGGTGCGAGGGCAATCGGCATTGAAACAGTACATCCAGCTGTAGTTTACCAGACTGTTTACAAATTTAGGATCATTCAAATTTAACTTCATGAAAAAATAAATTTTAAATTTAATAAAATAGGTTTCGCAGTGGTAATTGGCCATTGTGGAATCTTTGTTAACTAACTCTCCACAAAGGAACGCGAGGTAATCATTCTGGTGATATTGTCATGGTATCTATCACTTTTATAAAATAGCCCTGTGTAGCTTTGTCCCTGCAAAGATACAAAATTTTAAGCCCGAATGCAAGCTTTTTCCCAATTATATTTCATGTGTAACCCTTTTTGTGCACGTTAAAGTTTGTTTTTTGGAATGGAGGAAGCCGGAAATCGTGAGGCATGATGGCAAATCGTGACTGATAGCGTGATGGATATTGTAAATATTTCGTCTATCTATCACGCTAGATTAAAGAGATAAGTGTTTCATTTTCAAAGAATTAAAATTTTAAAAATAGGAATCGTGAGGGATGTGAGGGATGAAAAGAGGAAAAAGATTAGCGTAAGTAGATGTAAGTAGAAAAGCAGAATAGCCGAGATTAACGTAAAAAACATTAAAAACGGTAAGATTCGCAAGGAAAAACATTGCTTTATCCTAGGAAATGTGTATTTTTGCACCATCCGAAACCTAGGAAACGTGTAAAATACGGACTCTCGAAAGCTAGGAAACGTGTAAAATCTAGCATATAAAAAAGCTAGGAAACGTGTAACAATAAGAACATCAAGAAGTTATGAAACGTAAAATCTATAGTGAATTATTAAAATGGAAATCAGACGACAATGGGCAGAATGCATTGCTCATTGATGGGGCACGACGCGTAGGTAAAAGCTATATCGTAGAGGAGTTTGCCAAGAACGAATACGATTCGTACATCTTGATAGACTTCAACAATACGATGCAGCAAGTATTAGATCTGTTTAGGAACTACCTATACGATCTTGATACTTTCTTTATGTACTTGCAACTCTACTTCAATGTAAAGTTAATAGCGCGCAAGTCGCTGATTATCTTCGATGAAGTACAGGCATTTCCAGAAGCAAGAGCCGCCATCAAGTATCTTGTAAAAGATGGACGATACGACTATCTTGAGACAGGTTCACTTGTTTCCATCAACAAGAATGTAAAAAACATCATGATTCCATCCGAAGAGATTAGAATCAACATGTATCCGATGGATTTTGAAGAATTCCTTTGGGCAATGGACGAAGAGGCAATCATACAACTCATCAAAACCCAATATGCCAAACTCAAGCCTCTTGGCTCCGACATGCACCGCAAGGCTATGACCTTATTCCGCCAATATATGATAGTAGGCGGCATGCCTAAGGCAGTAGAAACCTATGTAAAGACTCGTGATTTTACAAAAGTTGATACAATAAAGCGTGCTATAATAAGCCTTTACAGAAACGACATTCAAAAATATGCAGAAGGCAACGAGGTAAGAGTGACAAGCATCTTTAATCTGATTCCAAGCCAGCTTCAGAAACACGAGAAGAAATTCCGCCTGTCTGAAATAAAGGCTGGTGCCAGAATGCGTGAGTACGAGGATGCTTTCTTTTGGCTGAACGAAGCTATGGTTGCAAATATCTGTTATGGGGCAACAGAGCCAAGCATCGGACTTAATCTCAAGTTGGAAAGCTCGAGCTTGGAATGTTACATGGCAGATACAGGTTTGCTAATCAGTATGGCTTTCGATGAGAATCGGATCATGCAGGAATCGCTTTACAAGAAACTGATGATGGACAAATTAGAAGTAAACGAAGGAATGCTTGTAGAGAATATCGTGGCACAGATGTTGAGGGCAAAGGGGCACAAGCTGTTTTTCTATTCCAACTATTCACGTGAGGCAGAAGACAGAATGGAAATCGATTTTCTGATAGCGAAGCCTTCGATTACGAGCAAGCACAACATCTCGCCAATAGAGGTAAAATCAACCAATCGTTATACCATCTCTTCTTTGGAAAAGTGTATCAGGAAGTACAAGAATTACCTATCGACTCCTTATGTCATTCATACATCAGACTTAGCGGAAAAGGATGGGATAGTATATCTGCCACTCTATATGACACCCCTGTTATAAGCCTCTTCTCTTTTTCACCATCAATGATCAATTGAAAGCCTTTCAACCATAGCGATTTGCCAGATTTCCTATTTCCGTTTTTGCTGTTCCCGTATTATCCTGAACGCCAAATCGGCAAACTTTTTCATGGCCGCCTGAACCTGTCCTCGTCCGAAAGCCCAGAAAATGAGGGCGGCAGAGGCTGGTGCTGCATGTGTTCCTACATACTGGCGCATTTTAGGAACCGTGCAGTTTTCAATGCCAAGTTCTTGCATGGCATTGAAAACTTGGGCAGCCGGCACTTCAAAATCAGTCTTGGTGCGCTGATCTCTAAGTACCAACGTGGTCTTGTTAGCCTTAACCAGACACCTCTGCCATAAGTCAATCCATCATCCTCTTTAAAACTAAAGCCATATACCCCTTATAAACAACCGCCTGTAACCCGCAAGCCGCCACTTAACCCCAATCATCGAAAAACCCGTTTGCAACATATCGAAAAAATCGCTAAATTTGCAGGGAAATATTAATGCATTTAGCGTAATAAGAATATGAGCACATTGTCTAATGTGACACCAGGCAGAGGCAAGTTTTTGCCTCAAAACGTTGGCCTTACCGCCAATGTCTCCTCCAGAGAATCACTTGATGGGGTGTCGGTAAGATACGCCCCAGACCCAAGTAAGAAATGGTTTGTACTGCGTGCCACTTACCACCGCGAATTGAAAGCCTATGATTACCTCATCAATCATGGTATCGAAGCATTTCTTCCACTCCATCGTACCCTCAAGTATGTGGATGGCAAGCGAAAGTTTGTCATCGAGTCTTATCTTCCCAACATGCTCTTTGTTTACGCAAGTCCCGAAACTGTAGAGAACTGCGTAAAGCATACGCCCGATCTTCATTTTCTCAGCTATTATTACAATCACTTTGTGGCAACAGAAGGAGAAAAGAATCCTCCTCTCATCGTACCATACGATTCGATGATGAATTTCATCAGGGTATCTACCACCGACAACCGTCACGTCAAGGTGGTGAGTCCCGAGAACTGCCATTTCAAGAGTGGCGACATGGTGAGGGTGACAGATGGAGAATTCAAGGGAGTAGAAGGCAGGGTGGCAAGAGTATCAGGCCAGCAGAGGGTTGTTGTAGAAGTAGAAGGAGTCTGCCTCATCAGCACCGCCTATATTCCTAGTGCATTTATAGAAAAGAAATAAAATGTTCAACTTTTAAACTCATCAATTATGAAAAAAATTAGTTTTATTGATTCTTATGCCTTTCATTCTAGGCATATTGAACGTATCAGCTCAAAGTGAGCTGAATGATTTTGAAGGAGAAACGACAGGAAGCCAAAAGACAAGGGCTGCTCTTTTGTTTGAACTATTCCCTGAGCTTCAAAAAGCTTACTCTCTGACACATTCTCTCAGAATTATATTTGCAGTACGTTTAAACTATTAATTTTTTAGAACTATAAAAATATGAAAACAAATTTAAGATTCTTTTTATTATTTATTTTTGTCTTTTTAGGACAAGTTGTAAACGCTAAAGACTTTGAGGTCAATGGTATTGCCTACAACGTGGTATCATTGTCTGACCTTACTTGCGAAGTCACTAGAAACAACCAATACTTTAGTCCTAGTTATATTCCTGCACATGTAACATACAAAGGAAGAACATTTACGGTACTAGGTATTGGGGACAACGCTTTTGACGGTTCGAATGTAAGCGATATCACTTTCGAAAACGGTCTTACCTACATTGGTAAAAAAGCTTTCTTTTGCTGCGGTTTTACATCGCTCGTTATACCAAAATCAATAACAAAGATAGAAGAAGAAGCATTTAACTCTTGCGGAAAGACACAAAAAACGTGGAACGGCAATTACATCTCTATCTTATCTGAATTAAGGATAGAAGATAGTGACGAAATGTTAGAAGGAACATTCTGGCTAGGAAACTATAGTACATTCTGTGATACAAAAATAAAGAAATTATACCTAGGTAGAAACATTAATGATGCCGTACTTAATGATGGACTATATACTTCCCTTGAAGAATTAACAATTGGGGACTTGGTAACAGAATTAAGAACAAGTAGTCTTATTCCTGATGACATTTTCGATTTATATTATCTTAAAAAAGTAACCATAGGAACTGGACTTAAGAAAATACCTTACTTAGCTGAAGGAGACGAGCTAACACAAATATACGTTCGCTCTACAACTCCTCAAGCATCAGAAGGTTTCAACGATGGAACCTATATGCATGCTACATTGTATGTGCCAAAAGGGGCAAAAGAAGTTTATGAAGCGGCAGATATTTGGAAGAACTTTTGGAGCATCAAAGAATATGATGTAGAAACAACAGGAATAAATAATGTCGAAATAAAGCAAAAGTCAAAAAAACTATATAATTTAGATGGAACCAATGTCAACTCTTCATATCATGGAGTTGTCATTAAAAACGGAAAGAAGTATTTGAATAAATAATTTTGCATTATGAAACGTGTTATTCTATTAATATTTTATGCAATGATTAGTGTCGCATCATTGCATGCTGATAACGAACCAGACTTCTACTTTGAAGGGTTAGGTTACAATATCATGTCTTTTACCTTTGCACCTGGAAACAAGTTTAAACGAATTGGTTAACGGGTGTTAA
>ERZ1031095.158-NODE-158-length-22190-cov-8.523199_pt1 | contig 22190 bp, 17 predicted proteins | sample MGYA00517108_ERZ1031095 | MGnify/ENA primary metagenome ERZ1031095 (study PRJEB33719, sample SAMN04261275) | wastewater metagenome | biome: rural village; feature: human; material: feces | host: Homo sapiens | place: El Salvador | collected 2013-01-07 ... | reverse complement strand
GTATGTCTATTTTAGGGTGCTGCGGAGGCCTGAGACCTCCGCTACTGTTAATTGTATGTCCGACTTGGTGCTGCGGAGGCCGGAGACCTCCGCTACTTATGTTGCTTTTACTATTCCTAATTACTAATTACTAATTACCTCCAGCCTCACCACCTCCGCATTCGCCATGCGTGGCGTTTCGTTCATCGGCGTGCCGCTATGCACGCTTCTTATTGCCTTGTTCATTATTCCGTGTCCCACGGCAAGCACGGTCTTTCCATTATAATTCTCTCTCACGAACTGCAGGAATGCTGCGGCACGCGCCCTGAGAGCGTCGAGCGTCTCTATGTCGTCGGTCCACACCGCTTCCTTAAGGTCGGGGATATACCTGCCCGTGAAGCTGCCCCAGTCGCGCTCGCGCAGCAGCTTTGTCTGCACGATAGCGTCGGGCGCCACGCCGTGCGCAGCCGCCAGTATCACACATGTGTCGAAAGCGCGCTTAAGGTCGCTCGACACGAACACGTCGATGGGCGTATCTTTCAGCTCGGCAGCGAGGGCGCGTGCCTGCTCAATGCCGTTCGGGGTCAGCTCGCCTTGAGTCTGCCCCTGCATAATCTGGCGCACATTGTCGACGGTCTCGCCGTGGCGCACAAGAAGAAGTGTTGTCATATCGTTGTTTTACTCTTTTACTCTTTTACTTTTAAAAGCACTTTCACCGCTTCGCCCACGGTAGGCACACCGTTCACCACCATATAGCGCTTGCCCCTCACTTCCTTGAGGTCGCAGCGGCGTGCGTTGGCAGCGATGTAGTTGAGAACCTTGCCAAATGTAGCACTCTTGTAGTAGGCAGAGTTGGGGTTGCTCACGAACTGCATCTGCATGCGGCCCTGCTTCAGAATAATCTTCTCGCAGCCGAGACTCTTGCCGTAGCGGCGCAGCGGCACCACCTGCTGCAGCTCTTCGCCCTCGTGAGGCATAGCGCCGAAGCGGTCGATGAGTCGCTGGCGGTAGGCGTCGAGCGCATCGTCGTCGCTGATGTTGTCGAGTTCGCGGTAGAGCAGCATACGCTCCGCACTGCCCGGCACATAAGTGTCGGGGAAGTACATCTCGAGGTCGCTCTCCACGGCGCAGTCCTCTACGAAGGCGTCGCCCGTGAGATGGTTGCCAGCAGCAATCTCCTCGGCATACATATCGGCGAACTCGTCGTTCTTCAGTTCGGTGACAGCCTGGTTGAGAATCTTCTGATAAGTCTCGTAGCCAAGATCCTCCATGAATCCGCTCTGCTCGGCGCCAAGCAGGTTGCCCGCACCGCGGATGTCGAGGTCTTGCATGGCGAGATTGAAGCCGCTGCCCAGTTCGGAGAAGTTCTCCAAAGCCTCAAGGCGGCGTCGGGCCTCGGGCGTGAGCACCGACTTAGGCGGCGCAAGCAGATAGCAGAACGCCTTGCGGTTGGAACGTCCCACGCGACCGCGCATCTGGTGAAGGTCGGAGAGTCCGAAGCGGTGGGCGTCGTTGATGATTATGGTGTTGGCGTTGCTTATGTCGATACCGTTCTCGACGATGGTCGTAGAGAGCAGCACGTCGTAGTCGTAGTTCATGAAGCCGATGAGAATCTTCTCAAGCTCCTCGGGCGACATCTGTCCGTGTCCGATAGCCACACGCGCGTCGGGCACGTATTTCTTTATGAGCGCAGCAATCTCGGGCAGGTTGTTGATGCGGTCGTTCACGAAGAACACCTGTCCGTTGCGCGACATCTCGAAGTTGATGGCGTCGGCTATTATCTCATGCCCGTACACGCCCAGTTCGGTCTGCACGGGGTAGCGGTTGGGCGGCGGCGTGCGCATGATGCTCATGTCGCGAGCGCCCATCAGCGAGAACTGCAGCGTGCGCGGTATAGGCGTAGCCGACATCGTGAGCGTGTCGACATTGGTCTTCAGCTTGCGCAGCCTCTCCTTTGTAGACACGCCGAACTTCTGCTCCTCGTCGATGATGAGAAGTCCGAGGTCGTGCCACTCCACAGTCTTTCCTATCAGCTTATGCGTGCCAACGAGTATGTCTATCTTGCCCGCCTTAAGGTCGGCAAGCACCTCGCGTGTCTGTTTCGCCGTTCGGGCACGCGAGAGATAGTCGACACGCACAGGCATGTTCTTCAGACGGTCTGAGAAAGTCTTGTAGTGCTGGAAGGCGAGCACCGTTGTAGGCACGAGCACCGCCACCTGCTTCGAGTCGCACGCCGCCTTGAACGCCGCACGTATCGCCACTTCGGTCTTGCCGAACCCCACGTCGCCACACACAAGGCGGTCCATCGGTCGGGCAGACTCCATGTCGGCTTTCACGTCGTGCGTGGCGCGCTGCTGGTCGGGCGTGTCCTCGTAGAGGAACGACGCCTCAAGCTCGTTCTGCAGGTACGAGTCGGCTGAATAGGCGAAGCCTTTCTCGTGGCGCCGCTTGGCGTATAGCTTGATGAGGTCGCGCGCAATGTCCTTGATACGTTTCTTCGTGCGCTCCTTCAGCTTATCCCATGCGCCGGTGCCGAGCGTGCTGAGTCGGGGCGGTTCGCCAGTGTCGCTGCGGCGATACTTCGATATCTTGTAGAGCGAGTGGATAGACACATCGACGATGTCGCCGCGCTGATAGTAGAGGCGTATCATCTCCTGATAGGAGTCGCCCACAGGCACGCGCACCAAGCCGCCGAACTTGCCGATGCCGAAGTCGACGTGCACGATGAAGTCGCCGGGTTCCATCTCCTGCAACTCCTTCATCGTGAGCGCCATCTTGCCCGTGCGGGCTGCGTCCGACTTAAGGTTGTACTTGTGGAAGCGGTCGAATATCTGATGGTCGGTGAAGAAGCACAGACGCAGATCGTTGTCGGCGAAACCTTCGTGCAGAGTGCGGTTGACGGGGGTGAAGGGGAGATTCGAGTTTTGAGTTTTGAATTTTGAGTTTTGAATTGTCGGCTCCGCCAATGAGGAGTTGCTCAGTTGAGAGTTATTCAGTTGAGAGTTGCTCAGTTGAGAGTTATTCAGTTGAGAGTTGAGAGTTGGGAGTTGAGAGTTATGATTTGCAGATAGAGAGTATTCCTTGTTTCTGCGCATCTGCTGCAACTCCTCACTGTCGAAAATATCGCGCAGGCGCTGCGTCTGCTTCTCCGAGTCGGCGAGGATGTAGAGCCGGTAGCCATGCAAGAGATAGTCGTCGAGCGTCTGAGTGAGCAGACTGAAGTTCTTGTGGAAAAGCGGCTGCGGCGAGATGTGAAACTCGATAGACACCTGCGGCGTGCCCGAAGGCTGTGCGCCGAACTCGACGAGGCGGAAGCGGCATATCTCCTCACGGAATTTAGACGGCGACACGAGGTTGTTCTCCTTGCGCATGTCGCGCATTATCTGCTCCTGCTCTACCTCCGTAGCTCCCTCCAAGCGCTCGGTCATGGCTTGCTGCGAGAAGCCGTCGTTATATATCTTCTCGATGGTAGAACAAAGGTAGAGACGGTCTTTCATCACGAGCAGAGCGTCTTCGGGCAGAAGCGACGTGAACGGTTGCTTTTCTTCTGTGAGCTGCGCCAGTTCGGGCACGATGCGCACCTGCTGTTTCGAGTCCTTCGAGAGCTGGTCTGCCACCTCGAACGTGCGTATGGTGTCTACCTCGTCGCCGAAGAAGTCGATGCGGAACGGCAGCTCTGACGAGTAAGAGTAGACGTCGATGATGCTTCCGCGCATGGCGAACTGCCCCGGCTCGTAGACATAGTCGACCTCCTTGAAGCCGAACTCGCGCATTTTGCGTCCAAGGTCGGCAAAGTCGACGATGTCGCCCACGGCAATGTTGATGGTGCGCTCGTCGAGGCGGCGCTTCGACACCACAAGTTCGCTGAGCGCCTCGGGACAGGTGACGACATACAAGGCGTCGCCGGCTGTCTGTGCAGAGAGTCGGCTCAGCGTCTCGGTGCGCAATATCTCGTTGGCGGCGTCGCGCTGTCCGTACTTCACCGCACGACGGTACGACGACGGGAAGAACAGCACGTTCTCGGTGCCGAGTATCTGCGTGAGGTCGTGGTAGAAGTAGCCTGCCTCCTCGTTGTCTTGCAGAACGAAAACGGCAGTGAGAGTTTTGAGTTTTGAGTTTTGAGTTTTGAATTGTTGCGACGGAGCGTCGCAATTTTGAGTTTTGAGTTTTGAGTTTTTCTTCCCGTTAACTCGTTCGGCTACGGCTGAGAAAAACACCGGAGCCGATGAGGCAAGTAGTCCACTAAGGAATACATGTCTCACCGACTCGTCGCTGATTGCTTTCAAAAAAGCCCCGCACTGAGGCAGGGCTGTATATACATTACTGATTTCTCTTATTTCCATAGGAATAGGGTGGGTGGTTTAGTGTTTCGCCTCAGGATACTTTCTGAACCAGCCGTCCCATCTGAGTCGCATCACGCCGAAGAACGCTTCGCCGAAGATGCCGCCGCTCATCTTGCTCACGCCCTCGCGACGGTTGACGAAGATTACCGGCACCTCCTTTATCTTGTAGCCCATCTTGTAGGCCGTGAACTTCATCTCTATCTGGAAGGCGTAGCCCTTGAAACGAATCTTGTCGAGGTCGATAGACGAGAGCACGCAGCGGCGGTAGCACTTGAAGCCGGCCGTGGTGTCGTGCACCTTAAAGCCCGTAACCATACGCACGTACTTCGAAGCGAAGTAGCTCATAAGCACGCGACCGATAGGCCAGTTGACAACGTTCACGCCGCTCACGTAGCGCGAACCGATAGCCACGTCGTAGCCCTCGTCGTGGCAGGCGCTGTAGAGGCGCGGCAGGTCGTTGGGGTCGTGAGAGAAGTCGGCGTCCATCTCGAAGATGTAGTCGTAGCCGTGCTCAAGCGCCCACTTGAAGCCTGTGATGTAGGCTGTGCCGAGGCCCAGCTTGCCGCTGCGCTCGAGGATGAAGAGACGGTCGGCGAACTCGTCGCTGATGAGGCGCTTCACGATGGCTGCGGTGCCGTCGGGACTGCCGTCGTCGATTACAAGAATGTGGAAACACTTTTCAAGTGCGAACACCGCGCGTATTATCTTCTCGATGTTCTCCTTCTCGTTATATGTCGGTATGATTACGATACTGTCGCTTTTGTTCATAGTCTTGCTGTTGAAATGGTTTTACATTGTCAACTCGTAACTCGTCTACTTGTAACTCGTTTACTTGTCAACTGGTCAACTAAAATGCAAATGTACGAAATGTATTCGACACAAGTGCGCTTGTTGCGTTAAAAAACGTGTTTTTATGCGTGTTACTGGTCGGGATTCTCTACAAAACCCTGATATTTCTCCTCAAGTCCGCTCATCACCACCTTGTAGCTCTCCTCTTCAAGATACTTGATGTTGTCTGCACCCTTGCCAATAGGCTGTATCGGTTTGTGGATAGTGAGGCGCAGCGGATGCCATACCACCCACTTCATGTCGCGTGTACGAGGCATGACGTCGAACGAGCCGTTGATGGTGAGCGGCACTACGGGCAGTTCGATGTCGTCGGCGAGCATGAATGCGCCGCGCTTGAATACGCCCATGTGTCCAGTGAACGTGCGCGCTCCCTCGGGGAATACAACGAGCGACATGCCGCCCTGCAGCGTCTGTCGTGCGCTGTCGTATGTGGCTCGTATCTTGCTTGCGCCGCGTTTGTCTACGAAGATGTGGTGAGCAGCCTCGCACGCCTTGCCTACGAACGGCATCTGGCGTAGCTGGCGCTTCATCATCCACTTGAAGTTGCGGCACAGGAAACCGTAGATGAGGAAGATGTCGAACGCTCCCTGGTGGTTGGCGACGAACACGTACGACTGTCCTTTCACAAGATTCTCGCGTCCTTCAACCTTCACCGGCAACATGAGTATGCGTATGATGAACTGTGCCCACCACTTGCCAGGATAGTAGCCCCAGAAGTGGCCGTTGCCCAATGAGCAACCTATTATCACTATCAGACTTGTTATGACGGTATAGATAGCTATCAAGGGGAGAGCTATCAGAAGCTGGTATGTACGGTATAGATATTTCATAACTTGTTTTTTATTTTTTTTATTTTATAAGCCGAACTAAGCCTTCTTGGGCCTTTCTAAGCCTTTTTATAAAACCTCTCTAAGCCTTCTTGGCCTTGCTAAGCCCTCCCCGATGGGGAGGGTTGGGAGGGGCTCTTTTTTACTTTTAACGTGATTTCCACAACCTCCGGCTTCATGTGGAAGCGGAATGGTATGAAGGCGCCAACGCCTGTAGACACATACAGATAGCGGTTGCCCTCTTTGTAGAGTCCGGCATCTTCTGTGTTCACGACGCTTGTCGGTCGCCAGCCGAACAACGAGAGCTGTCCGCCGTGCGTGTGTCCGCTCAGCGTCAGTTGTGCGTTGGTTTGCGGCAGAATGTGTCGGCGCCAAGCCGACGGGTCGTGCTGCATCATTATCACGAACGACTTCGGCGATATGCCGTGCAGCGCCTTGCGGTAGTCGGCCTTTGCCGGGAACGGCGGGCGTCCGTCGTTCTCAGTTCCTGCTATCACTATAGAGTCGGCTCCTCGGCGCAGTATGCGGCGTTCGTTGAGCAGCAAGTCCCAGTTCATCGAGCCTTCCAGCGAGCGCGTCAGGCGTTCCATTTCACTTCTCTGCTCTGCGGTGGCAGTCTTAACGTAGTCGGCGTAGTCGTGGTTGCCGAGAACCGAGAAGATGCCGTCGACAGGATGCAGATGTATCAGCGTGGCCGTGAAGCTCACAGCCTCCTGCGGACGCATGTTGAGCAAGTCGCCCGTGAAGAGCAGCGCGTCGGGATGCAGTTCGTTCACCTGCGCCACTATGCGCCGTGCGAACTCCTGCTTCATCGAGCCGAGGTGCATGTCCGAGATCTGCACTATGCGGTAGCCGTCGAAGGCTTGCGGCAGGTTGTCGAACTCGAGTGTGACGCGCTTCACGTGCAGCTGGTCGGGTCCTGCCATCGTTCCCATGAACAACACGTATAACCATCCGAGCACAAGCACCAATCCAGTGTGGTTGCCCCAGTTCTTGCGCTGCTTCAGCAGTCGCTTCACAGCCATGCCTGCAAGCGAAGCCAGAGTGAAAATCACCTTCGGCACGATGAGCAGACCTATCATGAACAGATACACGTTGAAGAACGTGAGGTTATTCGGCGCGAAGTTGCGCATCATAGAGTAGGCAGCTGTGCATGCAAGCATAGCGGCTCCCGGCATCCACCACAACAGGCGCATCCACAGCGTTATGTCTCTGCGTTGGCGCAGATAGCGCATGTAGATGTACAGGTCGGGCAGCAGCGTGAGCAGCAGTATGAGTATTGATATTCTTGCTATCATTGTTTCTTTTCTTAACTGTCGATTGAGTTGTTCTTACTTAAACAGTCAACCGTTTTATTTTTTAATAAACGACCGTTCATATTAGAATTTATAACAGTTCTAACCGAACAGGTGTCCTGCTTTTTACTTCAAGAATCGGCGAATCAGTTCGACCGGCAGTCCGCGTCGTCGGGCATAATCGCGCAGCTGGTCTTCGCCGATGCGTCCAAGCTCGAAGTAGTGCGCCTTCGGGTGTGCGAGCATCAGTCCCGAAACCGACGCATGAGGCTTCATGGCGCCACTCTCTGTGAGACGTATGCCAATCTGCTTGAGGTCGATAAGCCGGTCGATGATGAAGTTGACGCTTGTGTCGGGCATCGACGGATAGCCCACAGCCGGACGAATGCCTTGGAAGTCCTCGCGCAAGAGTTCGGCTATCGACAGATTCTCGTCGGGAGCATATCCCCAAACCGACCGTCTCACCTCCATGTGAAACACCTCAGCCGTAGCTTCAGCGAGTCGGTCGGCGAGTGTCTGCGCCAGCATACGCTGGTAGTCGTCGGCAAGAAAGTCGTGCTCCAACGCCAAGTCGACCGTTGTGGCGAACACTCCGATGCGGTCTTTCACGCCCGAAGACAGCGGACGTATGAAGTCGGCGAGCGAAAGGTTCGGTTCGCCCTCCCGAGTAGGATGCTGTTGGCGCAGCATAGGCATGCGCACATCGCCGATAAGGATATCGTCGCCGTCGCTGTTGGCGTCGAACAACCCGAAAGCAGCGTGCGTTCTGTAGCGCTTCTCCAAGCGGTCGAGCATCTGTTCTGCCTCCGCCCGCATCTTGTCATTCGCCTCCTGCGGCTTGCCCGACAGTCCCCAGGCGAAGAAGAAGTATATCCAGTTGATGTACGGGCGCAGCGTAGAGATGTCGTAGTCGGTGTATTTCAACATCGTTAGTTACCTGAATTGTTTTTCTATTTGTATAAACCCTGCTTGAGCCTACTCTCTGAAGCGTACAGCCTCACCGCGACTCGCCGAGTCGAATGCCCAGTTATTATATATAATGTGTCCGTTGCACATAGTAGTGCGCACCTGCCACTGGTAGGTGTGACCCTCCATCGGGCTCCATCCGCACTTGCTTTGTATAGTCTCCTTAGTAACGGTCCACGGAGCGTCGGGTCTTACAATCACGAGGTCTGCCTTGTAGCCCTTACGCACAAAGCCTCGCTTCGATACCTCGAAGAGCTTTGCGGGGTTGTGCGCCATTAGCTCCACGAGACGCTCCATGCTGAGCACGCCTTCGTCCACAAGTTCGAGCATCGTAACGAGCGAGAACTGCACCATAGGCATACCCGAAGCGGCGCGTGCGCAGCCGCCCTCCTTGTCCTTAAGCAGATGTGGCGCGTGGTCGGTGCCGATGGTCGTTATGCGTCCGTCGGTGAGAGCGTGGCGTAGAGCGTCGCGGTCGGTCGCAGTCTTGATAGCAGGATTGCACTTGATGCGTGTTCCGAGACGCGCATAGTCGTCCTGTGTGAACACGAGGTGGGCTATCACAGCTTCAGCCGTGATGCGTGGCGAAGTGCCGAACAGCTGCAGCTCGCGCTCCGTGGTCATGTGAGCCACATGCAGACGGGCGCCGGTTTCTTCTGCCAGGGCTACGGCGCGCTTTGTCGACTCGTAGCAGGCTTCCTCCGAGCGAATTTCAGGATGATGCTCAACGGCAGGGTCGTCGCCGTACAGCTCCTGCGCACGCTTCATGTTGCGGTTGATGATGTCGGTGTCCTCGCAGTGAGCCATGATAGGCAGCTGCGCCTTCTCGAACAGCTCGTGCAGCACATCCTGACGGTCTACGAGCATATTGCCCGTAGACGAACCCATGAACAGCTTGATGCCGGGCACGAGGTGCGGGTCGATGGCAGTCACGCAGTCGATGTTGTCGTTGGTGGCTCCGATGAAGAAGCCGTAGTTGACGTGCGACTTGTTTCGGGCGTCGTTCATCTTTGCGTCGAGCGCTTCGAGTGTCGTGGTCTGCGGCTTCGTGTTCGGCATGTCGAAGTAGGTTGTCACTCCGCCGTAAGCCGCAGCGCGGCTCTCTGTCTCCATGTCCGCCTTCTCTGTAAGACCGGGGTCGCGGAAGTGGACGTGGCAGTCGATAACTCCAGGCATAACAAAACACCCCGTGGCATCCACGATGTTATCGTAGTCGCCACGAGGTGTTTCTGTACCTTCTATAATGTCTGTAATGGTGTCGCCGTCAACAACGATGGATGCTACGCGAGTAGCTCCCTCGTTGACCAGCTTACCACCAAATACTAATGTCTTCATATTTCTTGGATGATAGTTATTTATCGTGTTTAGCGCTGTTACTCGGCAGCAGCAGGCTGCGCCAGTTGGTTAGGCGTCGGTCCGTCGGGCATCGGCTGTGCGGGCGCTGCTCCGGCAGGCGCTGTGTTCATGTCCTTCATGCCGTTCATGATAGCCTGGTTCTCGAGCGCCTTCTGATAGAAGTCCTTCACGTACGGGTCGTTCTTGAACTTGTCTGTTGCCTTGCTCATGATGTCCTCTATCCACGGTGTGAGTTCGGGGTAGCGGTAGCCGATAGTCATCATGAAGAACACTCCCGGTCCGAGCACATTGTCGAAGTTCTCGGTGACGAATGTCGTTACGAGCTTGTCCTCTTCGGCGGTGAGTCGCATTGCCTCGTCGTTGAGTTTGCGTGTCACGGCGTCCATGTCGCTTCCGTCCATTATGGCGCGGTCGTGCGTGTGCAGCAGTTCTGCCTCCTGGTTCTTCAGTTGGTTGTACTTGTTGAAGAACTTGAACAGCTCGTCGTTGAGCGGAGTGCCGCTAACGATCTGCTGAGTGTTGTCGAGCTTGATGGTGATGTCGCCACTTTCTATCACGAGCGGCAGTATGCTCTCGTCGTCCATGAAGATATTGGCGAGACGCACCGTGTCGAACGTTCCGCAGAACTGGAACTGGCCGTGTACAACGTCGCACGAGTCGATCTTCTTGAAGTCGTTGTTGCTAAGCACCTTCAGGTAGAGCATGCGTCCGTCGAGCGTAGACACGTTCGACGATCCCTGAATGTTGTACGAGCTGGAGCACGATGCCAGTGTTATTATACCGAGTAAAGCGTAGAGTAGCTTCTTCATCATCTTTGGTTTTTAAAAAAATGTTGGTTTCTTGTTGTCTTCTTTTATTCTCTGTCTGTAGCGGAAGCCTCTTCCTGCTTCTCTTCGGCGTCTTCCTTCGCTTCCTCCTTCTTCAGCTCCGACGCGATGCGGTGCATAGAGTACATCTCGAGGATGGCGGCTGCGAGCAGCAGCATCACCCACTTGTTGTAAATGAGGTTGAAATATGTCACGGGGTCGGAGAACGAGTCTCTGAGCCACATGTTTGCGCTGTCTACCATGAGCAGACCTGCCAGCACGAAGAAGATGTCGGCGAAGGTCATTATCTTCTTCAGTCGCTTGATGGTGGGGTTCTGTCCTTCATACGCCTGGTTCACCTGCATTGCTGCGAATAGCAGTGCGCCCAGCAGGTATATCCAGCAGACAATCTGCTGTGCGAACATGAACACGAAGCATCCGGCTCCGATGACCATCAGTATGCCTCCCGTGAGGAAGAGCGCGCTTTGTAGTGTATTTAGTTGTTTCATTATTGTTCTTCTTTAGCTTGTTCGGGCTTGGGGTCGTCGCTGAGCACATAGATATCCTCGTCGTCGGCTTTCATGAAGTAGCGTTCGCGTGCGATCTTCTGGAACTCCTGCGTACCTTTTCGCATATCCTTAAGCTTTTTCAGGTCGCTTTCGTTCTGCGCGTTGTACTTGTCTATCTCCTCCTCCAGGTCGTTTATCTGCATTTCGAGCTGGAAGCGGTGAAGAAAGCTGTTCTCGTCGACGAAACCTACGGTAAGAATACCGATGATTATAGTGATGGCATATTTATAGTGGCTTATTAGAGCCAGAATGAGTTTCAAACGCCCCATTTGTCCTTTATTATATATAATGTATTACTGGTAAAGACACGTCAGTCGCTGCAGACTGGTCTTTATTACATGCAAACTTACTACAAATTTTTCATATTTCGACTGCTGCGCCCATTTTTTAGGGTTTATTATATAAACGGATTGTTTGGATATGCAAAAAATAGTTAACTTTGCATCGGTTCAAAAATCAGGAATAACAACATCAATAGTAAGTAATATGAAGAAATTCATTGGAGTAGCCTTGGCTGCAGCGTGTGCTTGCCCTTCGCAAGCCGCCGGCGAGCAGACCAAGCTCGACACTACCCGTGTGAACAACCTCAACGAGGTGGTAGTGAAGGCTGTGAGAGCCCCGAAGAGTTCACCATTTGCAGTAGAGAATATCAAGAAGACCGAGCTCGAGCGCTTTGCCTCTTCAGGCAAGGAGCTGCCTATGCTCTTCGCCCGCACACCGGGTGTGCTCGCATGGAGCGAGAACGGCGTGGGCACCGGCACTGTCTATATGCGTATGCGTGGCGCTGCCGACAGCCGCATCAACGTCACGGTAGACGGTGTGCCTCTCAATTCGCCCGAAGACCAGTGCGTGTTCTGGGCTAACATGAACAGCTACGCAGCTCTTATGGGCAGCGCGCAGATACAGCGTGGCGTGGGCGCGTCTACCAACGGCGACGGAGCCTTCGGCGGTTCGGTGTCGCTCGCTACAGCCGCTCCATCGCTTAAGCCTACCGTAGAGGTGACGGGTTCTTACGGCTCGTTCAACACATATCGCGTCGGAGGCAACTTCTCTACAGGTCTGCTTGCCGACCACTTCATCATCGACGGAGCTTATCACGAGACCAACACCGATGGATACATCCACGGCACAGGCGGACGCTCTGGCTCTTACTACGGCGGACTCACTTGGCTCGGCGACCGCTTCAAGCTGTCGTATAAGAACATCGGCAACTTCGAGCACACGGGTCAGGCGTGGAACGGCGTTGCGGCGTGCAACTACGACGGCGATACCGACCTCAAGGCGTGGGGCATCAACAGCTATAAGGATATGTGGAAGCACGGACTGGGCAAGTTCAACTCGCTCTACGAGGAACTTGTAATACCGATGGACGACAACTGGGCTGCCGATCCTACAAAGCCGCTCACCACTGAACGCTACAAGATGCGCGACGGATCGTACTGGAAGCAGACTACCGACAACTTCGAGCAGAGCCACAACATACTCAACTTCACCTGGCAGCCTGCCGACATGCGCTGGAGCCACTCCGTAACGGCTCACTACACATACGGTTACGGCTACTACACCGAGTTCAAGAAGGACACAAAGCTGGCTTCTAAGTTCGGCATCAACGAGATGTACGAGAAGAATGGCGAACTGAAGCCCGTAAAGTCGGACGCTATACGCAAGAAGGGCCTTACACAGAACAACTACGGCGCTCTCTACAACGTCAACTACAAGGACGCTCTGTGGGACGTAATGGGCGGCTTCAGCATGCAGCTCTTCCGTTGCAACCACTGGGGCAAGGTGACGTACATCGCTGACGAGGCTCTTGAGAAGAAATACTTCACCGACGGCAGATACAAGTACTACGACTCGGACGCCAACAAGAACGACTGGAGCTGGTTCTTCAAGGCTAACCGCAAGTTCGGCAACGGCTGGAACTGGTTCCTCGACATGCAGATGCGCTACGTCAACTATAACACCGACGGACTCAACGACCACTTCGAGCAGGGCGCCGACGGCAACTACAAGAACCAGAGCATCGACATCAACGAGAACTACTTCTTCGTGAACCCGAAGGCTGGCATCAGCTACGACGCCAACGGACACAAGGCTTACGCTTCTATCGCTTACGCCAACCGCGAGCCCGAGCGCAACAACTTCACCGACAACATCGGCTACGGCAATCCGTCGCCGGAGCGTCTGCTCGACTTGGAGTGGGGCTATCAGTATCAGGGCGAGAACTGGTTCGCCGGTGTCAACTTCTACTACATGAAGTACGTCAACCAGTTCGTAATGACCGGCGAGAAGAGCGACATCGGCGAGTCATTGACACGCAACATCAAGGACTCTTACCGTCTCGGTGCTGAGGTGTCTGCAGGCTGGAGCCCGCTGTCTTGGCTCTCTCTTGAGGGCAACGCCGCTCTGAGCCGCAACCGTCTGAAGAACTTCAAGGAGTGTGTGGAAAGCTGGGACGGTCCTGCTGTATGGAACACATACAAGAGCTCTACCATAGCATTCTCGCCGTCGGCTATCCTCAACGGCTTCGTAGACGTTCACTTCGCTGGCTTCCGCGCTACATGGCACACCAACTTCGTGAGCAAGCAGTATCTCGACAACACCGAGAGCTCTGAGCGCTCGCTGCCGTGCTACTCGCAGACCAACGTCAACGCTTCGTACACGTTCAACTTCGCTAAGCGTGTGCTCGGCTTGAAGCAGGTGGTGCTCGGTGCCGACTTCAACAATATCTTCGACCGCCACTACGCTGCGTCTGGCTACGTCTACTACGACTGGTATAACAACAACAAGCGCAACTCTACCGTGGCTTACATCCCGATGGCTGGCTTCAACTGCCTCGGAACCGTAACGCTGAAGTTCTAAAAAAAGCCCCTCCCCATCCCTCCCCGTCGGGGAGGGGGCGCAGGGCAGAGTTATATATGCTTTGTTTCTTTTTTTTAAAGGTAGCATGGCAGAGTGATACATGCTTTGTTTCTTTTTAAAAAGGTTGCATGGCAGAGTGATACATGCTTTGTTTCTTTTTTAAAAGGTTGCATGGCAGAGCGATACATGCTTTGTTTCTTTTTTAAAAGGTTGCAGGGCAGAGTGATACATTTTTGTAATTGATAATTCAATCCTCTCTCTCCTCCCAGATGGGGAGGTCGGGAGGGGCTGTTTTTTTTAATTGTTATGACTGAATTTCTCTCCACTCATTGGCTCGACATTGTAACGACAATACTCGGGCTAATCTATCTCGTCCTCGAATACCGTGCGAGCATAGCGCTTTGGGTTGTGGGCATCGTGATGCCCGCCATGGATATCTATCTCTACTGGAGCCACGGACTCTACGGCGACGCTGGCATGGCTGTCTACTACACGCTGGCTGCGATATACGGCTACGCCGTGTGGAAGTTCGGGGCGAAATGGAAGCGAATGCTGAAGCGCAAGGCTTCGGGGGCAGCAGGCTCAGATAAAGCTCTTGACACCGATGGCTCAGATAAAGCAGTAGATGTTGCAGGCTCAGATAAAGCAGTAGATGCTGCAGGTTCAGATAAAGCAGTAGATGCTGCAGGTTCAGATAAAGCAGTAGATGCCGCAGGCGGTTCTTCCGAAGAGCTTCCGATAACGTTCTTCCCGCGCCGCCTTATCCTGCGCACGCTCGGCTTCTTCCTCCTCGCATGGGCTGCTACCTATTACGTTCTCGTGGCTTACACCAACAGCACCGTGCCCTTGCTCGACGCGTTCACCAACGCTCTCAGCTTTGTCGGCTTGTGGGCTTTGGCGCGCAAGTACGTAGAGCAGTGGCTGTTCTGGATAGCCGTAGACGTGGTCTGCTGCTATCTGTATGTGGTGAAAGGCATACCATTCAAGGCAGGGTTGTACGGCCTGTATGTCGTGATAGCGGTCATGGGATACATAAAGTGGAAGGGCCTTGCGAAAAAGGCATAACTCATGAGGATGCTCTAGGGAAACCTGGGGCATCTTTTTTGTTTTAGGGGGCTAGGCTGGCTAGGGGTCTGGGTTGGTTAGGGGGGCTGGGTTGGCTAGGGTTCTAGAAAGCCTAGAGCTCCTAGCTCCCCTAGCTTTCAAAGCCTTTGAGCTTTTCCTTCAGCCCTTTTATCTCTGCCTCCTGCCTATAATACGCCTTCAGCGCTCTTTGCTTTATGTCCTCGAAGGCTGCCTTCCATTTCGCAGCCTCCGCCTGCGCTTCGGCAAGAGCCTGCTTCAGGCGTGGCAGCTCTTCCTCCAGCTGCTTCAGGCGTGCGTCCTGCTGCTGTCGGTAGGCGGTGCGGGCGCGGTGCATGCGCTCCTTGATGCCACCTTCGGTGATGAACTCCTGCTCAAGCTTCTTCAGAAACGACATCATCATCTTGTCGATGAAATGGCAGAGCGTGATGGCGTAGTTGCACATCTGTTCGTCGCTCCATTGCTGGAAGAACGGAGCGTAGTCGGGCAGGCGGTTGTGGTGGCGGCAGTAGTCGAGCATATCGGTGTAGCGCTGGTCGCCGGCAACGTAGAACTGCAGGTGGCGCGACTTGATATAGTCCTCGAAGTCTTCGCGCAACTCCTTCAGCGAGGCGCGTGCCACGTTGAGCAGCTTCAGCTGCATCTCCGTCGATGCCACACCGTCAGCCAAACCCTCGACGATGTTCTGCTTGCAGGAGCGTGCCGCCTGAATCACCTGGTCGCGCGTTCGGTCTTTGTATAAATGAATGAAGCGGTCGCAGAAAGCGAACGCCAGCTGATACACCACATCCGACTTCTGGTAGAAGTAGAGCGTGTCCCAGTTGCGCTGCTGATTCAGTACGTGTAGAGTGTTCGGGTCTTCAGCCATAGCGGGTTAATAGTTTGATTGTCTGTCGCAAATTTAAGGAAAAATGTAAAGAGGCACAAGCGTATCCATAACAAATTCACATTTATTTCGTACTTTTGTCCGTCGAAACATACATGTTCAGCCGGCAGACAACGTCGGCTGGGAAATACACGATAATTATGGACAATCCTTCAGACACAATAAAGGCTACTTCTGATTCGGCGACTGCCACTTCGGACAACACAGAATTTCTTGCGTCGCTTCAGCCCGACGCCTTCGACGCCGTGATAGTAGCCGGCGGCGACTTCCCTACGCATCCCGTTCCGCTTGCCGTGATGGAGCGTGCACTGATGCTTGTGGCATGCGATTCGGCAGGCGAGGAACTCGTACGCCGTGGCTACAAGCCGACGGCTATAGTGGGCGACTGCGACTCGATGTCGGCGGAGTTTCGTGCGGAGCATGCCGACATTATATGTAAGGTGGAGGAGCAGGACTACAACGACCTCACGAAGGCTACGCGGTTCTGCACGGAGCGCGGTTGCCGCCGCATTGCCTACGTCGGAGCAACGGGCAAGCGCGAGGACCACACGCTGGGCAACATCTCGCTGCTCGACTTCTACCGCCGCGAGCTGCATGTAGACGCCCTGATGCTCACCGACTACGGTGTGTTCATCTCGGCTGCGGGCGAAACCACAATAAGAACTTTCGCCGGACAGCAGATAAGCATCTTCAATCTCTCATGCACGCAGATCGACGGCGACGGACTGCGCTGGCAGCCCTACGCCTTCTCCGCACTTTGGCAGGGTACGCTCAACGAGGCGCTTGGCGAGAGCGTCACGTTGCGTGGCGACGGAAATTACATAGTGTATGCTGCTTACAAATTATAGTCTATTTTTGACATATTGCCACCTCGCAGTGCGTAATCGAAACGTAAATCGGCATGTGAAAGTAAGATAAGTTGTTTTAATTGCAGAATGTCGCTACAAGTGTCAATTTTCGTGCGAAAATTCACTTTAGGCGACATTTTGTGTTTAATTATGAAATGTGTTGAATAACGTTAAAAACGTAAAGTTTTCTTGAGAAATGTTTGGAAGTTATAAAAACATTCTCTAAATTCGCAATTGAAAAACTAATTCTTTTCAAAAGAAGAGGTTTATCACAGATACAAACAGCATTTGCTATTGAAGCAAACTGACGACATAGACAAGACGACGACGCAAACAGACGAAAAGAGAAACCAAGACGATGCAAACTGACGAAAACGATAAATTTCAAACTGACGCAATCAACGACGCAAACTGACGAAAATACAAAAACGAAACAGGAGCGGCTTTCGCTACAGATAGCCTTCCACACAAAACCCAAAATCAAAAACCAAACCCAAAAAGGAGTTACTGGCACACGACGGAGAAATTGTATTCTCTCGCAACCGCCTACTTGAGGGGACCCTTACAAACTGAATAACTAAAAAGGAGTAGTCTTTCCAAACCAACCGACAGACATTCCAACATATATAAACTAAACAACAAAAAGGAGTTGCTTATGAAACGACTTGTATTTGCACTATTAATACTGTTCTGCGGCAACGATATGTCAGCCCAGACATATACAAAGGAAGTCTGCGTAAGATTCCCGGTGGCATCAAGCGTGCTCAATCCTAACTTCGGTGACAACGCAGCAAGTCTCGCAGAAATAGTCAAGTTCCTTACTGACGTGCAGAAAGACAGCACCTTGGAGCTGACCAGTGTGAAATTCTGCGGCTCGGCATCGCCCGAAGGTGGACCTCTTCTCAACCAGCGCCTCACCGAAAGACGCTGCGCCAACATGGAGCGCTACGTTCGCGAGCGAGTGCAGCTGCCCGACGCAATAGTGTCGAAGTGCGAGTGCTCGGAGATGTGGCAGAAGCTGGCTTACTTCGTAGAGAAGTCGGACATGCCGTACAAAGACGAGGTGTTGCACCAGATACGCGAGACCGATGAGTTCACATACAACTCGAAGGGAGTATTGGTAGACAGCCGCAAGAAGCGCCTCATGGACCTCAACTACGGACGCACATGGAACTACATGCTGCGCGAGTTCTTCCCCGCAGTGCGCAACGCCAGCCTCATATCTGTCTATATCGAGCAGAAGCCAACCGTGGTAGACAACCAAAAGGCAGAAGTGATTGTTCCGGAAGAGCCCGTAACACAGGAGCCGCAAGTAGAGGAGCCCGCACCTGAGCCTGAGCGCCGCAACGCATACCTCGCCATCAAGACCAACATGCTTTACGACGCGCTCGCCGTACCGAACATAGGCATGGAGTTCTCGCTCGGAAAGCGCTGGTCGATAGCTGCCGACTGGATGTACGCATGGTGGAACAACAACCATCACCACAACTATTGGCGCATCTACGGCGGAGGCATCTCGCTGCGCAAGTGGTTTGGCAAAGCCTCTAAGGTGAAGCCGTTGCAGGGACACCACCTCGGCATCAACGCACAGGCGTTCACCTACGACTTCGAGCTCGGCGGAAAGGGATACATGGCAGGCATACCCGGCGGAACACTTTTGGACCGCACAAGCTACGCAGTAGGAGCCGAATACGGCTACTCGCTGCCGATAGCAAAGCGCCTGAACATCGACTTCAGTGTTGTGGCAGGATACATGGGCGGACGCTACTACGAGTACGAGCCGCTGGACGGACACTACGTGTGGAAAGCCACGAAGAACCGCCACTGGATAGGCCCTACAAAGGCTGAGGTGTCGCTCGTATGGCTCTTGGGACATGGAAACTACAACAATAAGAAGAAAGGAGGCGACAAATGATTAAGGTCATATTTAAACGCAATGTTACGAGAATCGCAACGGCGTTTGCTCTGGTTGCCATGACAGCATTGTCATCTTGCGAGCACAAGGATTTGTGTTTCGACCACGACTCTCATTCTCCTAAGTACAAGTTCCGTGTAGAGGCAACATATCAGCAGGAGTGGGAGATACGCAGCGACGGAAGCACCGACTGGAAGAACTTCTCTGCATGGGTCGACACCTACGGTATGCAATACGACGACCTCAGACCGCTCATACCCGCCGGTCTCCGAATGCACGACTTCCCGGCTCTCGGACCGAGCGACATGATCAACATGCCGGCTCAGGGCGACGTAGTAGGTCTCCGACCGGGCAAGCACCAGCTGCTGTTCTACAACAACGACACAGAGTATATCGTGTTCGACGACATGTACTCGTACGCAGCAGCCAAGGCTACAACCCGAACACGCACACGAGCTTCGTTCCTCGGCAATCCGTTCCAGAAACAGACCGACGCCAAGGAGCCTACGGTGGCAATGCCCGACATGCTCTACGGCAACTTCAACGAGGAGTACACATCGGAGCGCACGGTGGAGGAGACGGTGATGCCGGTCACGATGCATCCGCTCGTGTTCAAGTATCTCGTTCGCTACGAGTTCAGCAAGGGTCTGCAATACGTAGGTCTGGTGCGCGGAGCACTCTCCGGAATGGCGTCAGCCGTATACCTCAACAGCGGCAGGACATCAGCCGAGGCAGCAACGCTGCTTTACGACTGCACGCTGCAGCAATGGGGAGCACAGGCTGTAGTTACATCGTTCGGAGTGCCCGACTATCCTAACGGCTACTACACTTCTACACGAGCACCGCGCAGCCACGCGCTCAACCTCGAGGTGCGACTGAAGAACGGTATCATAAAGAACTTCTACTTCGACGTGAGCGACCAGATTGCAAAGCAACCGCAAGGCGGCGTAATCGTAGTGAAGGGCATCGAGATCTCTGACGAGGACGGCAAGCACGGCGGATCGGGCTTCGACGTAAACGTAGACGGATGGGGCGAGTTCGAGGACGTAGACATGCCGCTCAAGTAGCGCTACGCAGCTCAAGCAGAAACTGTACACGGTTTACAACTAAACTTTTCATATAACTTTATTTACTAATTTAAACTACATCATTATGAAGAAGAATCTATTTTTAATCGGTTTGGCAGCAATCGGTATGTTGTTCGCATCATGTAGCAACGACGATACTGTAGAGGTAAAGAAGAATACGAATGCTATTCAGTTCAAGAGCTTTGTAAATAACAGCACACGTGCGACAGACTTGACAACCACCAACCTCGTCGACTTCCAGGTTTGGGGTATCATGAAGAAGGACAACCAGATCGGCAAGCCGTTCGTTGGCACACAGGTTACCAAGGCTGGCGGCGCATGGTCTTATGGCGTACCGGTTTACTGGGAGAAAGGCTATCAGTACAGCTTCGTAGCTGTGGCTCCGGCTGATGCATTCGATATGGTAGAAGCTCCTGCCAACTACCAGGACTACGGCAAGGTTCAGTTCAACAACGGTAGAGGCGATACAGACCTTCTCTGGGCTGCCAAAGACAAGGGTCTCGTGACATGGGAAGGCAATGCATGTCCGGCTGCTGTCGACCTGACATTCAACCACATGCTTTCACGCGTTCGTTTCAACTTCGTGAACGGTATGGACGACGGCTCTTTGCTCACCGTAAAGGACGTAAAGATCACAAACGCTTGCACAGAGGGTACTGTACAGCTCATTGATGCTAACGCAGGTAAGTTGGTATGGGAACCTTCAGGCGACGCAGCCCTTCTGTTCAACGACGCTCCAGAAACAGCATTCGCTCAGAGCGCAACTTGCACAACAGGTCACAAGTACATGATTCCGGCAGACAAGGCTTACAATGTAACATTCAAATTGGAGCGTGTACACAACGGCGTTGTTGACACCTACACCCACACTGTTGGCCTCACAAAGATGCAGATGGAGTCTGGCAAGAGCTACCAGTTCAAGGCTGAGTTCACAGCACAGAACATCAATCCTGAAGGCGCACTCTGCCCGATCGTATTCACAGCTGACGTGAACGGATGGGACGCTTGGGGCGACGCAATCGACATGAACATGCGGCAGTAGGAAACAACTAACACACGATGCGTCGAAAAGATACATCTGTGAACATCTAACACATCAGGTGTAGGGGGAACGCACAGTTCCCCCTTACACCCGCTCTTTTCTCTTAAAACCAATTAACCCATTTAATACGAACGAATATGAAAGGAATAAATATATTAAACATGACAGCAGGCATGGCTGCTGTGCTCCTGTCGGTGACACTCTTTTCATGCAGCAGCGATGTGCCGTACGAACACACTGATTACAGCACAACAGACAATATCTGCTTCGGTATTTCTGATTCTGGCAACGGCACACGCGCCGCAGCCGCAAACGAAGCGATAACCACCGACCGTTATGTGCTACGCTCATCAGAATCGAGCGACACCCTCTGCGTGCGTGCTGTCGTAAGCGACGGAATAGGCAAAGTCGCTGCCAAGCATGCCACACGTGCTTCCATGCAGACCACGATGTACGACCAGTTCAACGTCGTAGCGCAGTTGAAGAAGTCTGACGGTAACATTGCTCCACGATACTACATGAACGAGGTAGCCACCAAGCAGGGCGACGTTTGGCAACCCTCTTCGTCGATATACTACTGGCCCGACAACGGATCGCTCCGCTTCCTTGCATGGGCTCCTTTAGATGCAGAGCTTGACGAATCGCCGGTCAAGCCTTCAGAAGACGTAAACAAGACAACCATAAAGTACACCGTTCCGGCAGAACTCTCAAAGCAGCGCGACCTCGTAGCGGCTGCCACCGGCTACAACGCAAGTCCTGCGGGCGGAGTATGCGCTCCGGTATCGCTGCAGTTCAAGCATCTCTGCACAGCCGTTGTCGTGAAGACCGGTGCAACGATGGCGCCCGGCACGATAAAGAGCGTAACCGTTACCAACGTGCGCAACTCTGGAACGTACGACATGCTGAGATCCGCATGGACACTCAACGACGCAACGACCAGCTACACCGTTTCGCCCAACATGGCTACAGGCAGCACCACAGCCGAAGGCACTAAGCTCAACGCCGACGATGCTACATTCATGCTTCTGCCGCAGACATTGGGTGCAGACAGCAAGCTCGAAGTGATGTTCCACGACAACATCTCTGGCCGCGACCGCCTGCTCACAGCTTCGCTTAACGGCGCCGAATGGCCGATGGGCAAGACCGTCACCTATCGCCTCTCTATCACTCCTGAGTATGAACTTGAGTTCACATCAGAACCGCAGGTGCAGGATGCTCACTATGTGATATATCCTATTACTATTAAGGCCGAAAATCTTGGAGCTAATGGTTGGAAACTGGTTTCAAACGATACAAGAAATGTAACGTTTGTTGAGAATTTCGGAAATGATGACATCAAGAGATTGGTTGATAATGGCTATTGGCTTAAGGATTATTGTGGAAAGTCTGAGCTTACAAGTACAACACGTGGTGACATTAAGGTCTATGTTTTCATTAAGGAAAATATTACGGACGCCGACCGCGACATTAAGTTGA
>ERZ1031095.157-NODE-157-length-22195-cov-5.826197_pt1 | contig 22195 bp, 23 predicted proteins | sample MGYA00517108_ERZ1031095 | MGnify/ENA primary metagenome ERZ1031095 (study PRJEB33719, sample SAMN04261275) | wastewater metagenome | biome: rural village; feature: human; material: feces | host: Homo sapiens | place: El Salvador | collected 2013-01-07 ... | reverse complement strand
AGCAAAGCGGAATCGAGCGGCACGGCGCAAGAGATGGAGCAAAGCGGAATCGAGCAGCACGGCGCAAGAGATGAAGCAAAGCGCAATCGAGCTGCATACAGCGAGCAGTGGATGCCCAGAAGCAACAGCCAGTAGTAAAGCAGTAACTACACACATACAAGGAGGATGCCCATGGAAGAATATTTTGATATTGTTGATGAAAATGGAAACCCAACAGGTGAGACAATTGAGCGAAAAGAAGCCCACCGCAAGGGAATTCTCCATAGAACAGCCCATGTATGGATAGCCCGCAGGCGAAATGACAGAGTGGAGCTTCTGCTTCAGAAGAGATGTCAGGACAAGGATTCGTTTCCGGGCTGCTATGACATATCCAGTGCAGGACACATACCGGCAGGGTCTGATTATATTGAGTCAGCACTTAGAGAACTCAGGGAAGAGCTGGGAATTGATGCAACAGGAGATATGCTGCAGGAATGTGGCTTTCACAGGATGCATTTTGATGATGTATTCCATGGTGAAGAGTTCATAGATAACCAGCTTGCAAAGGTATATCTGATGTGGCTTGACAAGGAAGCCGGGGCTTTCACAGTGCAGGCTGAGGAAATCGACAGTGTGATGTGGATAGACTTTGAGGAATGTAAGAAGGCTGTGGAGAACGACAGTATTCCAAATTGTATTGACCTTGCAGAGCTCCATATGCTGGAGACGCATTTTTAGGTATATCTTAAATTTAGGAGAAAGATATAAATATGGTAAAAGTAACTAAGGATTCATCATTAGATGAAATCAGGAAAGAATTTGAGCTTGTAAACAAGATGATGGAAGGCTTGGAAGCCAAGGAGCCAGCCGATGAGAACAGCCCAGAGTATGAGGCATGGTGTGAGGAATGTGAGACACTTGCTGTAGACTCTGAGACGCTTATGAGTCTGATTGATTACAAGATGACACAGAGTTTGTAGGATGTAAAGATGAGCCAGAAATGTATCAAACCAATAGTGATATGCTTTCTGGCTTTTTTGTTATTCGGAAGGGGGAATGCTATGAAAAATACAGAAAGACAAGCACATAAGAAAAATATAATTGGCATCATGCAAAGCGTACTGATACTTTTTCTTGTAATCCTTGTTGTAATGATGATGATACAAATTGGTGATTTACAAGGGTCAGCGCGTGTCATAAATTATGCAGGATTGGTGCGTGGAGCCACACAGCGTGAGATTAAACTGGAGATTACAGGAACGCAAAACGACGAATTGATCCAGTATTTAGACGATATTATAAGTGGTTTGAGATACCAGGATGGACACTACGATTTAATCCGATTAAAAGATGAGGCATACCAGGAAAAGCTTGACGTACAAAGCGCTTATTGGGAACAATTAAAAGAAGAAATTGCTGTTGTTAGACAAAAAGGATATGAAAATACAAATATCGTTGCTATGAGTGAAACGTATTTTAAGATGGCAGATGAGACGGTGTTTGCGGCAGAAGATTATTCACAACAGATAGCAGAGAAGATTCGTACCATTGAGATGCTTTCTGTGGTTGATATGTTAGGTCTTGTCATTTTGGTTTTTATACAAATGGTTAACGCAATGAAGATGGCAAGAAGTAATCGGGCATTAGAGAAAAAGGCATATATAGATGCGCATACCGGACTTCCAAACAAAAGTCGTTGTGAAGAAATTCTCAATGATACAGAAGTTATACCAGAGACGACAGCGTGCATGATGTTTGATTTAAATAATCTGAAAATTGTGAATGATACAAAGGGACATTCAGCTGGGGATCAACTGATTTTGAATTTTGCACAGTTGTTGCGCAAGGTGATTCCGGAAGAGGATTTTGTTGGAAGATATGGTGGCGATGAATTTATGGCGGTCATTTATGATACAAATAAACAGGAAATCGAAGGAGTACTAGAAAAATTACGTATCGAAATAGAGCAGCACAATCATAATGAAAATACGGAAGCGATTAGTTATGCCCATGGATGGGCATTATCAAATGCGTATGAGAATTGTACAATGCAGCTGTTATTTGACCGGGCGGATTATTGTATGTATGAAAACAAGCAATTATGCAAAAAAATGGAACGACAGCAAAATAATAACACGAATGTATGTTTGGATTGATATTAGGGGTTGATTTTCTAAAAAAAACATAGTAGTATGAAGTCAGCTAAGAAAAGCGATTATGATTCCAATGGAGTCAGTAAAGTCCAGAGTGTCAGCTCTGGACTTTTTTTACAGGCGAAAATAGGAGATTGAGTGTGAAAATACTAATTGTAATAAACGATTTTTTTAATAAAAGTAATGGTATGAGCATTTCAACGCAGAGATTTGTGACTTCCTTACGGAAGATGGGGCATGAAGTCCGAATTGCAGCAAACGCTTCAAACGGAAATCCGGAATATCCAATGGAGGTATTAAGAATACCGGTATTTGCTGGAATCATTGAAAAAGAGGGTTATACATTTGCGAAAATAAACAAGAAATTATTGGAAGAGGCTGTAGACTGGGCAGATGTAGTACATGTGGAGGACCCGTTTTTTCTTTGTGCAAAAGCGGCAAGGATTGCAAAAAGTAAAGCTAAGACTGTGACAGGAACATTTCATCTGTACCCGGAAAATATGACCTACTCGGTGCATATTGGCAAATCAGTGTTTTTTAATTATGTCTTTATGACAGCATTTAAAAATGGTGTCTATAATAAGTGCGACAGGATTATGTGCCCTACAGACCAGGTAAAAGCAAGATTGAAGAAATATCATTTTTCAGCGGATTTATACACTATTTCAAATGGAATTCCAGAGGAAATAGTAGATTATGGCTATAGTAAGCTGCCATGCAGAACCAATAAGATTAATGAGAGAAAAAAATTTAGAATAATAACAGTTGGAAGATATTCAAAGGAAAAAAATCAGGGGCTGCTTCTGGATGCCTTGCTGAAATGTCAGAATAATGAAAATATAGAACTGACAGTTGCGGGAAAAGGCCCCTTGGAAAATGAACTGAAACAAAAAGCAAGTCTGCTGCCATTTGAGGTAGAATTTGACTTTTTTGAGCAGGATGAGTTATTAGAAAAAATGTCACAGGCAGATATTTATGTACACTGCGCAGATGTAGAAGTAGAAGGGATGTCCTGCATGGAAGCCTTTGCCTGTGGAGCGGTTCCCTTAATATCAAAAGCGAAATTATCGTCTACAAAAAGCTATGCACTGGATGATAACAATATATATAAGGCGGATGATTCTGATGATTTGGCAGGAAAAATAGATTATTGGATAGAGCACCCCAAGGAATTAGAAGCTTCAAGAAAAAAATATATGCAAATGGCAAAAAATATGACTGTTGACAATAGCGCACAGAAATTGCTTGATATGATGAGGGGAGAGATGCTATGAGGTATGTGATTACTATTGCTCTCATTCTTTTTGGTTATCTTTCCGGAAGCGTACTCTACGCGGAGTTATTTACGAATATCATATGCAAAAAAAGTCTTTTTGAAGTGAGCGAAAATGGCAATCCCGGTACAGCCAATGCATTTATTTATGGAAATAAGGTCTGTGGGATACTGGCAGTAATTGGAGATTTATTAAAAGGAATAATTCCCGTCATGATATATGTGAAATTGTTTGGAATAACATCACCAGCCATAGCGATTATAATGTCAGCCCCTGTAATCGGACATGGCTGCTCATGCTTTTATCATATGCGGGGTGGTATGTGCATAGCCACCAGCTTTGGTGTTTTCATTGGCTTGCTGCCAATATGGGAACCTCTTGTATGTCTGATTGTTTTTTATCTTACTTTGTTGATGATTCCGGGGATTCATAACAGCATAAGAACGATCATTACATTTATCGGTACGACAGTTTGTATATTGATTTTATGTATATTTCAACCAGTGAAGGTATTTATTTTTATTGGTATATTTTTTATTACGATTAATGTTGTTGTCAAAATGAGGATGGATTTAAGAAGAAGAGGAATTTATGATAAGCATCGGTAATAGACTAAAAACTTGGAGGCAGAACACCTCCAAGTTTTTAATACCAAAGTATGCAAGAGAAGCTGCCAGTTGCCATGCATCCAGAGAAGCTGCCGGTGGCAGGTTTGATGGTGGCAGGTTCTCTGTATGCCATAGCATGCAATAAAAGCTGCCATGCATCCAGAGCAGCTGCCTGCTTTACTGTATCAAATTATTACAGCCTGCAAAATTCCTCAATTTCCTCAGCAATTGACTTAAGGCTTGCCTCCCAGAAGTCTTTCTTAGTCAAGTCAATTCCAAGCATAGCACCATCCTCCTCAATAGTATGGACAGGAGTGAGACGAAGCATCTCCTTGTAGCGGGCTACAAAAGCATCTCCCTGCTCACAGTAGAGATTATAAAGTCCCTGGGCGAAAAGATTGCCAAATGTATATGGGAAGTTGTAAAAACTTATGCCAGAGCTGTAGTAATGACTTTTGCAGACCCACATGTAAGGGTGCATATATTCAGGGTCAAGTCCGTCACCATAAGCCTTCTTCTGGCAGTCCAGCATAATCTCATTCAGGTCTGGTGTCATCAGGAATTTTTCCTGACTCTGCTCGAATACAGCAGTCTCAAAGAGGTATCTTGAGTAAATATCCACAACACACTGTGCCTTTTCTTTCAAGTCATTTTCCAGAAGGGCAAGCTTTTCCTCATCATTTGAAGCCTTAGAGAGGGCATAATGTCCCAGATGGACCTCATTAAAGGTAGAAGCTGTTTCAGCTACCGGCATAGGATAATCGCTGTTTAGTATTCTCTGTCCTTCCATTGTGCGGTTGTGGAAGGCGTGTCCAAGCTCATGGGCAAGAGTGTCAATTGCTCCAAAGGTTCCGTCATAGTTTGTGAGGATACGGCTCTGCTTGTAGCCTGTGAGGCTGGCGCAGAATGCACCTCCCTGTTTGCCGTTTCTAGGATAGAAGTCAATCCACTCATTGTCAAAGGCTTCCTTCATCATATCAGCCATATCAGGAGTAAATTCATTAAAGCATGTGGTCAGATAATCTCTGGCTTCTTCCAGAGAGTACTTTTTATCTGATTTTCCAAGTGGGGCAAAAAGCTCATACCATGGAAGTCCGTTCTTGCAGCCCAGAAGCTCACCTTTTTTGCGGAGATACTTACGGAATACCGGCAGATATTCCTCTACTGCCTCCATCATTGAGTCCAGGGTCTGGCGGCTCATGCGGGAGTTCTCCAGGGTCATGGCAAGTGGTGACTCATAGCCCTTTTTAGCAGAAAGCATAGTTACCTGATTCTTGATGTTATTTAATGAAAATGCCACTGAGTCTGCGATTTTTTCATAGCACTTAAGCTCAGCGTCATATGCGGCCCTGCGCACCTTTGAATCTGAGCTGTAGGCAAGGTTTCTGATTTCAGACAGGGTGACCTGTCTGCCGTCATAGTCCACCTTGACTGTGGATGTGAGATATGACTGCAAGTCTCCCCAGGCACCGCCGCCAGTCATGTTCATGGCAGAGATCATTGCCTCCACTTCATTTGAGAGAAGGTGGGAGCAGCGCTTTTTTGTCTCCTTGATGAGGAAGGAATATTCTCTGATTATGTCACTTTCCTCTGCAAGAGCATCTACATTTTCAATTGAGCCAAGGATACGGTCGGCTGCCACGGTGTACTCGGCACCAGCATTGTAGATGCTCATAGCCTTGTTGATTAAAGCCATATTCTGACCATCTTCTGTGTTGCAGGCCTGACGAAGCTGAAGAAAATCAAAAATTTTCAAAAGTATTTTATTATAGCTCTCAAGCTCTGTGAGTATAAGCTCTGCCTTATCCTTATCATTTAGACCAGAAGCCTTTTCCACAGCGGCCTTGAGGCTCTCATTTGCCTGACTTAATTTGTTCATGTCTTCCTGCAAGGCTGGGTCATCCAGCCCGGAATAGATGATACTAAGATTCCATTCTGTATTCATAACATACCTCTTTCTATATAAATATATGTGATAGTTATAACTAACACAAAATTTATTATATTCCTAAACAGGTGATAGGACAACCGATATTGTGGTGAAAAGATTTGTTTGTTATAATTAAGCAGGTAACTTATGTTTTGTATTAATGGGGGAAAAGAATATGAGAAAATTTACAGGTGTGGTTTTGGCATTAACATTGTGTCTGGGGCTGGCAGCATGTGGGGCAGAGGATTCTACAGGACAGGCAGAGACACCAGATACACAGGCTGTACAGGAGGCAGCAGGAGTATCAGATAAGGCAGTCAATACAGAGAAGGCAGGAGAGGACAAAACTGACCAAATAAGTACTGAAGTGGCAGCAGAGGCAGAAAGCGACAGGGCTGATTCAGACAACACAGTGGTTTATGTGAAATATGGAATAGATTATAATGTATATTACATTATAGATTTAGATAATAAGGTGACAAGGTATGGAACTGACCTGGATCCATCTGTTGAAGATGGAATTTTCACAGAGGGAGATAATCTGGGGGATGGCATATCAGTAAGCTATAATGATGCAGACACAGATTATGAATACAGTGAGAGCCTGTATTTGAAAAATGCAGATGATGACAGTGTATTGATACTTTCAGCAGAAGACGGCGAAGAGTATGAATTCAAAAAAACGGATATGAGCTCAGTTCCATATTATCTGCGATAGAGGAATACCGGAGGAAATGCAATGATTTTTGAAACTCATGCACACTATGATGACAGCAGGTTTGATGATGACAGGGAAGAACTTTTGAAAAAAGTCCATGACAGTGGAGTAAGCCCGATTATAAATGTGGGGGCTTCAATCGAGAGCACAGGTACTACGCTGGAGCTGGCAAAAACCCATGATTATATATACGCGGCAGTAGGTGTGCATCCAAGTGACATAAGTGGATTAAATGAGGACAGCTTTGAATGGTTAAGGGAACAGACAGATTATGCTAAAACTGTGGCAATAGGTGAGATAGGCCTGGACTATTACTGGGACAAGGAGCCTGGGGTGCAGGAGGCACAGCGCTATTGGTTTGGCAGACAGCTTGATTTGGCGAAAGAGACAGGACTTCCGGTCATAATACATTCCAGGGATGCTGCAGAGGACACCATGCAGGTTATGAAGGAGCACAAGGCTCAGGAAATACCCGGGGTGATTCACTGCTATTCCTACTCTAAGGAGCTGGCAGGGGAATTTGTCAAAATGGGTTATTTTATAGGAGTCGGTGGAGTAGTTACCTTCAAAAATGCCAGAAAGCTGGTGGAGACAGTGGAAGCCATTCCTATGGAGCACATTCTCCTGGAGACAGACTGCCCATATATGGCACCGGAGCCACACAGGGGAAGCCGTAATGATTCCTCAAACATTCCTTTTGTAATTGAAAAAATTGCTCAGATAAAAGGAATATCAGCAGCAGATGTGGAGAGAATAACTGCGGAAAATGCTTACAGGCTCTTTACCAGAGCTTCTCATGTAGAAGCATAAGGCGGCATACAATTTGTGGGGCAAAGCAGCTGCAGATTGCGGAAAAATTGAGATTAAATATAAAATTCAAGGAGAAAAATCATGGCAACATTGGGTAATCCCCAGAATACAGTAGCTGTATTACAGAAATATAACTTTAATTTTCAAAAGAAATTCGGACAGAATTTCCTGATCAATCCTTCAGTGCTTGAGGACATTATATCAGAGGCAGATGTTACAGAGGATGACATGGTACTTGAGATTGGACCGGGAATCGGCACCATGACGCAGTATCTGTGCGAGGCTGCAAGACAGGTTATCGCAGTGGAAATTGACACAAATCTGATTCCGATTCTGCAGGACACCTTGTCTGAGTACGATAATGTAAAGGTTATCAACGAGGACATCCTAAAGGTGGACATAAATGCACTTGCAAATGAATATAATAATGGTAAGCCTATAAAGGTGGTGGCAAATCTGCCTTACTACATAACAACACCTATCATCATGGGCTTGTTTGAGAGCCATGTGCCAATCGACAGCATCACAATCATGGTTCAAAAAGAAGTGGCAGACAGGATGCAGGAGGGACCTGGAAGCAAGGAATATGGAGCCTTGTCGCTGGCTGTACAGTATTATTCCACACCGGAAATAGTGGTAAATGTGCCGCCTAGCTGTTTTATGCCACAGCCAAAGGTTGGGAGCGCGGTTATAAAGCTTACCAGACACGAGAAGCCACCGGTGGATGTGGATGATGAAAAGCTTATGTTTAAGCTGATTAGGGCATCCTTTAACCAGAGACGAAAGACTCTGGCAAACGGGCTCAACAATTTTGGAGGATTTAATCTGTCAAAAGAAATGATACAGGAGAGTATCGAGGAGCTGGGTGTTCCTGTGAATGTCAGAGGAGAGGCGTTAAGCCTTGAGCAGTTTGCAAAATTAAGCAACATAATCGGTTCAAAAATGAATAAAAAATAGCGAATAAAAAAGCATATAGGGGAGACACTATTGTCAAAGAATATTTGATGATGGAGGTGTGCCCTATGAAGAAACAATATATAGCTGCACTTGCCTGTCTGGTAGCGGGAGCGATAGGACTTGCAGGTGCTTATTCGACAAACAGCTCGAAGGAGCAGGCAGAGGAGGAGCCGATTCTCGAGAGCAGCAGCATCCAGAAGTACCAGTCAGCGGATGAGATAAAGGAAAACGCAGTCAACAATGCGGATGTGGATGAGGCTGCCAGCATGGTGGGCAGGGAAGCTGATAATGCCATAAATCAGGCGGCAGACATCACTAAAACAGCAGAGAATGCCCCAGACAAATCCGGGGACAGCCAGGGCGATGAGCAGGATGATGGCCAGGCAGAAAAGGAGACGGCAGAGACCTCTGTGGAGGTTGAACCAGAGGCACAGATGGATGGACTGTCTTTTAACGAGGCAAGCGTCATAAAATGGCCTGTCGAGGGAGAAGTGCTTCTGCCATTTTCCGCAGATAAGACAATCTATATGCCGACCCTGCAGCAGTACCAGTACAACTACGGACTTGCAATCAGTGCCAATGTCAATGACAAGGTCTACTGTGGTGCAAAGGGCTGTATCACTGATATTGTTACCAATGAGGAGACCGGCTGTACAGTGACAGTTGATATTGGAAATGGATATTCGGCTATATATGGACAGCTTAAAGAGCTGAACTTTGACAAGGGAGATACAGTTGAGAGCGGACAGGTCATTGGTTATGTCAGCGAGCCTACCAAGTATTATGCAGTGGAGGGCAGCAACGTGTATTTTGCCATGACCAAGGACGGACAGTATATTGACCCTGCAGCTTATATGGCTGTAGAATAATAATGACATTAAAGGTGGCTCAATTGGGTCACCTTTAGGCAGATAAAGAATAGGGATTATAACAGGAGGTGAGCTCGTGGAGTTTACTGAATACAATGACATAGTAAAGGGCTGGGTGCAGGAGGTTTTGGATAACCACCAGAAGGACGCAGAGCTTACTTTAAAATACTGCAACGACATAATTGAATATGCAGGCAGGACAGATGATGCAAAGCTTCTGGGCTTTGGTTATTACTATATAGCAGAGGTTTATTACATATTAAACGATGGAGACTCGTTTTTTGCCACAGTCAGCAAGGCATTATCATATCTGGAAAAGGCGGGGGAGTGGGAGTTAATCGCCAGAAGCTACAATATCCTTGGAATCATAGCCATGAACAGGGGCAATCTTCCTATAGCCTACGATTACTATCTGAATGGTCTGGTTTATTGCAGAAAGCTGTCTGCGCCGGAAGTTGAGATAATAATAAAAATAAACTGTGGTGCATTGAATATACAGGGCAGGCAGTATGGCGAAGCAGAAAAGTTTTTGTATGAGGCATTGGAGCTGGCTAAAAGGCTGCCTAAGGATAAAACCTATCACAGCTACATGGTATGTATATACCAGAATATAGCCATCTGTCTTGTTTTGCAGGGCAAACTTGAAGGCGTAGATGAGATATTCAGAAAAGTGCATACAGACCACTGGCAGGAGGCAGACTATCTGGACAAGATAGGCGTGCTCTGCGCGGAGACACTTTACTATCACAGAAGTGGCAGCTACGAGCTGAGGGATGAGTGCATAGCCCATATAGATGGTGATGTGGGCAACAACATAGCTTTCATGGATATATTTGATGACCTGTACACCTACTGTGAACTACTGCTGGAATGTGATAAGGACAGGGAATTCTGGAATATTATCGACACACTTGAGCCAATGATAAGGAACTTTAACATTACCAATATGCAGTTAAAGGAAATATCATTAAAGATAAAGTATTACAGAAAGCATAATCAAAATGCAGAATATCTGCAGGCTGCGGGGCTCTACTACGAGCTTTCAGAGCGGCGGGAAGTAGAGACCAGAGATATGATTAACAACGTCCTCTTCCTGAGAAAAAGTCTTGAAAACGCAAAGCAGGCAAAGCATGAAATCGAGATGCAGAATAAGATACTTGAGGAGCGGTCAGAGACAGACCCGCTCACAGGGCTGGCAAACAGATTCAAGCTTAATTCATATGCAGATAAGCTTTTCAGCAAGGCGCAAAAGGATGGTTCATCCTTTGCCATCGAGATTCTGGATATAGATTATTTCAAGGAATTTAACGACAATTACGGACACCAGCAGGGGGACGAATGTCTCCTCATGCTTGCAGAATGCCTTAAAAAAGTAGTCACAAGACATAATGGCTTCTGCGCCAGATATGGAGGCGATGAGTTCGTAGTAATCTATGAAAATATCACACCAGACATCGCCGTAGATTATGTCAGAGAACTCAAAAATGAGGTCATGGAGCGGTCTATGGAGCATAAGTTCTCTAAGGCACTGCCGATTGTTACCATCTCCCAGGGTATGTGCTGTGATGTGCCGCCCAAGTCAGGCAAGGTATGGGATTTCCTGCATATAGCAGACGATATGCTCTATAAGATTAAAAAACAGAACAGAAATAATTACTGCGTTGGCTCAATATCTGGAAAAATATATCAGAATGATAAATAAAATCAAGGCGGAAACGGTCTAAAATAAAGTGGTTTCCATTCTTTAGGAGTATTTCACAAAAATTTTACAAATAAATTGTTGACAATTACTAAAAAAGGGATTATATTAACATCACAGGCAGGAAAGAAAAGCCTGAGAAATAATATAGGAGGTGTTAATATGTATTCAATCGACCCAGCAATGTCTTTTGGTCAGGTAGTATGCACATATGAGAACTACGCTGACGAGACCAGAAAAGCAGGAAAGAAACCAGTATCATTCCTCAGATTCCTTACAGGAAGATTCTAAAAGTCGGATGACTAGGACGGTAGCGTAGAAGCTACCAGAAGTCGCCCGGCTTTTTTTGTTGCCATGAATACAGAAAATTTGCCATTGGCAGAGGTTCACTTAAAGCATATTTCGCTCAATTCTACATACAATTCCACAGGAGAGCCTTTGCGAAATAAATTTACTTAGTTTTCCCAAATTATAGTTATGAAAATCGGATAGCTTACAGTGTTAGCGGATTCATTTCCTTCTAGTCTTCATGGGAGGGAATTTGCATAAAAAATTGTGCAATGTGCATAAAAATCAATATGCAAAAATGTGTATATGTACAGAATATATAATTAGGTATTGCGAAAGTCCAGGAAATAGAGTTATACTAACCTTACCGAAAACGTTACCGCAAACATTACCGACAACATTACCGAAAACATTTTCAATGATGCATAGATGTTTGCAATAAAGTGTTTAAAATTTAGGAGGGTTCAAAATGAAGAAGAAATTAGTATCAGCTTTACTTTGCTCAGCTATGGTAGCTTCAATGCTTGCTGGCTGTGGCTCAAATGGTGGTAGTGACAACGCAACAAAGACAAGCGGAACAGAGGCTGGAACAACAGCAGATGCAGGCGCTGGTTCAGTATATCTGTTAAACTTCAAGCCAGAGACAGATGCAGCATGGCAGGAGCTGGCAGCAACATATAAAGAGCAGACAGGCGTAGACGTAACAGTAGTTACAGCAGCCGATGGACAGTACAAGACAACACTTCAGTCAGAGATGGCTAAGTCAGAGGCTCCAACAATCTTCACAATTGGAAGCAAGGCTGATGCACAGGAGTGGGCTGATTATACATATGATTTATCAGACAGTGCATTATATTCACACTTGACAGATAAGTCGCTTGCAGTTGCAAATGATGGAATTATAGCTGGTGTAGCTAACTGCTACGAGTGCTATGGTCTTATTTACAACAAGGCAATCCTTCAGAATTATGTTGACAATTATGAGGGAGCAGTAATCAAGTCGGTTGATGAGATTGACAATTTCGATACATTAAAGGCTGTATGTGAGGATATCAACTCAAATATAGATGCAATCAATGAGGCTTGTGGAACAGAGCTTACAGAGGCATTTGCTTCATCAGGACTTGATTCCGGTTCTAACTGGAGATTCACAGGACACCTTGCAGGTATCGAGCTCTACTACGAGTTCAAGGATGCAGGCTGTGACCTCGTTGCTGGACAGTCAGAAATCACAGGAAAATATCTTGATAACTTTAAGAACGTATGGGATTTATATGTAAATACTTCTGCTGCTGACAAGGCTACACTTGATTCAGGTGCCTTAAATGCAGAGGAAGAGCTTGGAATGGGTGAAGCAGTATTCTACCAGAATGGTGACTGGGAGTACGCAGCATACACCAATGATGAGAACGGATACTTAGTATCAGCAGATGACCTTTCAATGATGCCAATCTACTTTGGTGTAGATGATGCAAACGAAGGTCTTGCAGTTGGAACAGAGAACTACTGGGCAGTAAACAGCCAGGCTTCTCAGGAAGATATTGATGCAACACTTGCATTCTTAGAGTGGGTAATCACATCTGACGAGGGACGTACATCAATCAATCAGGATATGGGACTTACAGCTCCATTTGATACATTCACAGGCGACTATGCTTCAAAGAACGCATTCGCAGCTATGGCTAATGAGTATGCAGCAGCAGGAAAGACATCTGTAGCATGGAGCTTCAACGCAACACCAGCAGTTGATGACTGGAGAGCAGATGTACTTGCACCACTCACAGAGTACACAGAGCGTGGCGGTTCTTGGGATGATGTTGCAAAAGCATTCGTTGACCAGTGGGCTTACTACTGGGCACAGGAGAACTAATCTCTTACAAATTTAGCAGTTTAGTTATAAGCAAAAATCATGGGTGGGTGATTCATCGCCCACCCTGATTTAATTTATACCAAAGTATGCAATAAAAGCTGCCAGTGGCAGGTTTTATGTATGCCAGAGTATGCAGGCACAAATCATTGCTTTGGCAGGTCGTGTAGAGAAAGGAATAGTTATGGAAAAAGCAATTAGAAAATATTTCCCAATATTTGCACTCCCAACATTACTCGCATTTACAATTGGATTTATAGTTCCATTCATATATGGTATCTTCTTATCATTTTGTAAATTCACAACAGTAACTGATTGGACATGGGTTGGATTACAAAACTATACAAAGATTTTCGTTGTAAATGGCACTCTTGATACATCATTTTTACATTCGATGTGGTATACCGCCTTATTTACAGTAATATCAGTATGTATCATTAATGTGGTATCTTTTATCATTGCAATGGCACTTACAAAGGGAATCAGAGGAACGAACATATTCAGAACAGTATTTTTCCTTCCAAACCTTATTGGTGGAATCGTACTTTCATATGTATGGTTGATGATTTTTAATGCAATTTTACAGAATTTCTCAAAGACAATAGTTTCATCACAGTGGTCAGCCTTCTGGGGACTTATTATTGTAGTATGCTGGCAGCAGATTGGATATATGATGATTATCTATGTTGCCGGAATCCAGAATATACCGGGAGAGCTTATTGAGGCAGCAAAGATTGATGGAGCGAGCTCATGGCAGCTTCTTCGCCATGTAACCCTTCCAATGCTTATGCCTACAATTACAATATGTACATTCCTGACACTTACAAACGGCTTCAAGCTTTTCGATCAGAACCTTGCTTTGACTGGCGGAAATCCAGGAAAACTGTCACAGCTTCTGGCACTGAATATCTACGATACAATGTATGGTACAACAGGCTGGCAGGGAGTAGGTCAGGCAAAGGCAGTAATATTCTTTATTCTGGTTGCAGTTATTGCAATAGTCCAGAATAAGATTACCACAGGCAAGGAGGTAGAGAGCTAATGGCAGCAGATAATAAAGAGCAGGTCAGCACAGTAAGACGTGCTAAGCACGGCGGAGCACTCACAGTGTTATTCACAATCATAAGCATACTATGGATAGCACCAATCCTTATTGTAATATTGAATTCCTTCAAGAGAAAAGCATTCATTTTCCGTTATCCATTCGGAATAAGCTCAAATAAAATCACAGATGGCTGGAGCAAGTTTGCCGAAGGTGCAAAACGTATGTTCTGTGGATTTTTGAACTATCAAAATGGAGTTAAAACGACAAATTTCTTTTCATGCTTTGGAAATTCGCTTTTTATCACAGTTGGTGCAGTGCTTCTGATTGTGTTGTGCTGTTCAATGTGTGCATGGTACATAGTAAGAGTAAAGACCAAGGGAACCAAAATCATGTATACACTCTGTCTTTTCTCAATGATTGTACCATTCCAGATGGTTATGTTTACATTATCTAAATTTGCAAATATGCTTCATCTTTCAAATCCACTGGGTATTATTATTGTGTACTTAGGATTTGGAGCAGGACTTGCAGTATTTATGTTTACTGGATTTGTAAAAAGCATATCGCTTGAGATTGAGGAAGCTGCTATGATAGACGGATGTACCCCCCTTCAGACATTCTTCTTAGTAGTATTCCCAATACTTAAGCCAACAACTGTAACAGTTGCAATCCTTGAGGCAATGTGGGTATGGAATGATTATCTCCTCCCAAGCCTTGTACTTAACATCAACAAGTACAAAACTATACCAATCGCAGTACAGTATTTAAAGCAGAGTCACGGACAGATTGACTGGGGAGCAATGATGGCAGTGCTTGTACTTGCAATTTTACCAATCGTAATCTTTTATATTGCTTGTCAAAAGTATATAATAGAGGGTGTTTTGGCAGGAGCTGTCAAGGGATAAAACTCTGTTAGAGGTATAATATGACAATAGTAGATATAGCAAAGGAATCCGGATACTCAGTGACAACGGTATCCAGGGTGTTGAATGACAGAAAGGACGTGAGTCCTGAGGCACGAAAAAAGATAATGGAGATTGTGGAGGCTCATGGCTTTGTGCCAAACAACAATGCCAAGAGGCTCAAGCAGAATATTTCAAAAAATATACTTGTGCTGGTTAAAGGTACCTCAAATATGCTTTTTGCGAGTATAATAGAGGATATTCAGTCTGTTATTGATGAGACTGGATACACACTGACTGTTACATATCTTGACGAGGATGACAATATCGGAAGAGAGGCAATCCGCCTTTGCAGAGAGAGAAAACCGCTGGGCGTGCTGTTTCTTGGTGGAGGCAGGCAGGACTTTGGAGAGAGTATAGATAAATTCGAGATACCCTGCGTGCTTGTAACTACAGGCGCTGACGGCTGGGATATGAAGAACCTCTCATCAGTAGCCATTGATGATGAGGCTGCAGCAGAGTGCGCAGTAGATTACCTCATTGAAAATGGTCACAGAAACATAGCAGAGGTAGGCGGTAATCTGGAATTGTCAGAGACATCTATATCCAGACATAAGGGCTATGTTAACAGCCTTGAGAGACATGGTATCAAATGGGATGAGAGATATTACGAAAAAGCCAGATTCTCATTTGACAGTGCATATGCGGCAATGACCAGACTGCTGGAAAAGGACATACCAATAACTGCAGTGTTTGCAATTTCCGATGTGATGGCAATAGGTGCCATAAGAGCCATAAGGGACAAGGGACTGTCAGTGCCGGAGGATATATCAATCACAGGCTTTGATGGAACCACACTTGCGGACTATTATAATCCGAAGATTGTATCAATCAGGCAGCAGCATAGGGAGCTTGCAACCAGAAGCGTGGAGCTGTTATTCAATATGATTGATTTGAATAAGGTGGCAACTCATGAGATAATTCCATTTGAGCTGACCAAAGGCGAGAGTGTGAAAAAACTGATTGAACTGTAACATGAATAATTATCTGCAAAAACTTATGGTTTATAAATTTTGTTGACGAAAAAATTCAAATGTGATAACATTCGAAGAAACAAAGGCAAAGAGGCTAAAAAAGTTCTCTTTGCCTTTTTATATACCAAAGTATGCAATAAAAGCTGCCGGTGGCAGGTTCGGTTGGTTTAAAGGGGGAAACGAAGTATGAAGGAGTTAGTAATATTAATCAGACCGGAGAAGCATTTATTAAACGTAATGTCCAAATAATCGTGGCGCTAATCAAATAAGGGATAACATAATTTATCCCTTATCCGCATATATATGTAATAAATTACAAGGAGTATGTAACCATGGAAAGATTTATTACTTATATGTATGCATATGAAAACAGAATAAAAGGCAGAAACGTAGGCTTTGTGAAGGTAGAGTGCCGAAAGGACACCTGTGCGCTGGAGATACATATCAGAAATCTGGGACGTTTCAGCGGAAAATGCCGCACCTACCTGCTTATGGATGAAAATGTAATAGGTGTAGAGCTGGGAACTATGATAATAAGCTATGGGCAGGGGCAGGCAATCTACTATTTTGACAGGAATGATATTGAGCAGTCTGGATATAGGCTTGAACAGGTGAAGGCTGTGCGTGTGGAGTGTGGCAGCCAGGAGTTTCTGGCGAGCTGCTGGAGTGAGGAAGCAGGAAACTGGATTGCACAGGATATAAGTGCTTTTATGAAGAGTGAAAACATGCAGGCGGATAATGTGGTGAGCAATGGGGAGGAGCAGATACAAAAAAATAATGCTCAGATGGGTATGCCACATAACAGTGTATACAATCCAGCAAGAGCAAACCAGCAGGAAAGTAATGCACAGTTTAACCTTGGATATTACAATTCAGAAAGTGGTAATTTATCACAGCTGGAAAATACTGCCAGTCAATCCCCGCAGCCTCAAATCGACAGAATCGACCTTGCCGACATCCGCAGGCTTTTCCCCGCAAAGCAGTACTATGCCAACAACAGCTTTGTGATACATGGTTTCATGAACTACAGTCACCTGATTGTAAAGACTGAGGATAACAAAAAATATCTGGGAGTTCCTGGCATTTATGAAAAGCCAGAGGAAATGATGGCAAAGCTCTTTGGTTTTACAGAATTTGTAGATGAAAAAACGCACTCCGAATCGCAAACCGAGGGTGCGTTTGGTTACTGGCTCAGTCAGGCTCTATGATTTGGGTCATCATTTTTCAAAAATGAATACAGATAGTGGTCCTGCCATTTGCCATGGAGACAGATGTAATCGCGGAGGATGCCTTCCTTTGTATAACCGATGTTTTCAAGCAGGTGACAGGAAGGCCTGTTGTTTTTCTCCACAACTGCGGTAATCCTGTTCAGATTCAAATCATAAAAGGCAACGGACATGGCACATTCGATTGCCTCAGTGGCATAGCCCTTGTGCTGGAACATATGGGCAAATTTATAGCCGATTTCACAGCTCTGATAAAAGGAATAGGTTATGTTGTGGAGGCAGACAGTGCCTATTATATAGTCTGGATTTTCCTTCAAAAACACATAAAAACGAACAGTCTGTCCTTTGACAGCCATATTGTATTCAAATTTCAGTAATTTGTGCTGGTGCTGAATTGTATAGAAATCAGGAACACGGTCGGTCTCGTATCTCTCAAATAATTCACGGTCTCTGTTGTAGAAGTCAAGAACCATCATGGCTGCATCAGGCTTTAGAACCTTAAGAACCAGACGCTCAGTTTCGTATTTTAATAACATATTTGATTTCCTTCCACGGATTGAAGTATAATCTAATTATATCATTTTAGGGTGGGAAGTCTATGACACAGGATGAAAAATATATGAAAGAAGCCATCAGGCAGGCTGAAAAAGCTTATAAAATTGAAGAGGTGCCGATTGGCTGCGTAATTGTGCAGGATGACAAAATCATTGCCAGAGGCTACAACCGCAGAAATATTGATAAAAACACCTTGTCCCACGCTGAGCTCAACGCTATAAAAAAAGCCAGCAAAAAGACAGGGGACTGGCGGCTTGAGGACTGCACCATGTACATCACCTTAGAGCCCTGCCAGATGTGCGCAGGGGCGATAGTCCAGTGCAGGATGGGCAGAGTGGTGATTGGAGCCATGAATGCAAAGGCCGGCTGTGCAGGGTCTGTGCTGAACATTCTCCAGATGCCACAGTTTAATCATCAGGTGGAGATGGAGACCGGGGTGCTTGAGGAGGAGTGCTCGGCGATGCTGTCGCAGTTTTTCAGGGAATTACGCGAAAAAAAGAAACAGAAACAGCAGTAAAGTCGCAAATTCCTTGACAATTCATATGTTTGTAGAGTACAATTAAATCTCCGAGCAGCCGGGGTGGCAGCGGTGCCTTGTACCAACAATCCGCTATAGTTGGGGTCATGTCTCGTAGAGGGTTCAAGCATGGGAGCTGCCCTTCATAAGTGGTGTTGACGTTTGGGTCTTTCGCAATGGAAATCTGTGAACCGGGTCAGGGTAGGAATACAGCAGCCCTAAGCAGACGCTTTCATGTGACGAGAGGCAGCCTGAACTGAGCTAACTGTGAAGGTAACGTCTTATGGGAGAATTCGAAGCGGGATGCTCGGATTTTATCGTTGCCATGCATACATAAAACCTGCCACTGGCAGTTTTTATTGCATACTTTGGTATCCAGAGAAGCTGCGAGATTCGAGCTTTGAAGGTAGGTGAGGTAGGCTGGGAGGACAAATGTTAGACACAATACGAAAATATATACACATAGTATGTGAAGTAATAGAGTTATTTTTTGCCTTGCTGGTAGGTCTGGCACTTGTGGTAGCAGTAGTCCGTTTTGTACCAGATCTTGGCTCATATATGGCGGGCTATCACGGAACAGACATGTTCTTAGAGGTACTGGAGGAAATCTTCAGCCTTGTGGTTGGAATAGAGTTTATCAAGATGCTCTGCAAGCCAAACACGGACAACGTCATAGAGGCGCTGGTTTTCCTTGTGGCGAGACACATGATTATAGTAACCAACTCAGCAATAGATAATTTGTTTTCTATAATAAGTATTGCTATACTGTTTCTTGTCAAGGCGTTTATACATGACCAGAAGAGAAAGCACAGAGCTATGGATCTGGAGCAGGAGCAAGCAAAAAAGAGTGAGTAATGTTCAGCCTTGGAGGGAAGCCTTCAGGGCTTTATTTTTATTTCATCATCTTGAAAATGTTCGCCCCTTCGAATATAATTATATTGGTTTGTTATGCACAATGGAGGACATACATAATGGAATATATGACAGCGAATCAAGCGGCAAAACAATGGAATATATCTCAAAGAAGAGTACAAATACTGTGCTCTGAGGATAGGATTCCAGGGGTTTTTAAGCTAGGAGAAGCATGGGCAATACCGGCGGATGCAGAAAAGCCAGAAGATCCAAGAAGATTAAAAAATAACAAAAAGGATGAATGAGAAAATGAACGTAATAGATTTATTTTCAGGAGCTGGTGGATTATCATATGGGTTTGAATCAGCAGGGTTCAATGTACTATTAGGAATAGATAATGATCAAAAGGCACTTGAAACTTTTGAACTAAATCATAAGGGAGCAAAATCAATATGTGGTGATATAACCAAAATTAGATATGAAGATGATATTAAACCATTGATAGGAGATAAGAAAATAGATGTTATTATAGGTGGTCCCCCATGTCAAGGTATGTCTTTGTCTGGACCGCGAAAGTTCGATGACCCACGAAATAAATTATATTTGTCCTATATAAGATTAGTAGATGAAATTAAGCCAAAAGCATTTGTAATTGAAAATGTACCAGGATTAGTGGGACTCTTTGGGGGACAAATCAAGGATAGCATTATAGAAAAATTTACGGCGATGGGATATGACATCCAATATAAAATATTGTGTGCAGTAGATTATGGAGTTCCACAAAATAGAAAAAGGGTTGTTTTTGTTGGAATGAAAAATGGAACTTTTCATTATCCGACAGCATGTGAAGAAAAAGTAACATGTAAAATGGCGCTGGATGATCTTCCACCACTCATAGAAGAGCTTGGTGAGGATAATGTTCCCTATGCAACAAATCCTAATAATGAATATCAGAAGCTAATGAGAAAAAGGTCAAGTATGGTTAGAAATCATATTGCAGCTTCACATTCTGAAAAAGTAAAAACAATTATTTCTTTGGTTCCTGATGGAGGAAACTATAAGGATCTTCCAGAAGAATATAGAAATTCAAGAAATTTTCATGTTGCTTGGACAAGATTTGCAAGTGATAAACCTGCTCCGACAATTGATACTGGGCATAGACACCATTTTCATTATAAGTACAATAGAGTTCCAACGGTGAGAGAATGTGCACGTTTACAATCCTTTCCCGATGATTTCATATTTTTAGGGAATAAAACACAACAGTTTAGGCAGGTTGGAAATGCCGTACCGCCTCTGATGGCTCAGGCAATAGCAGAAAAACTTAAAAAAGAAATGGAGGAATACGATGAGTGAATACAAGATTCCAGAAGAATATTACTTTAGAATTCATCATGTGAGACCTCGTTTTAAAGGTGATATTGAAAATGTTCTAATATACATGGCTGAAGAAATTACGAGAGTAGGTGAATTACCTACTGATGAATTTGTTAAAAAAGTGAATGAAGCTATATATGGTTATCCTGGCAATGCGCAGCGCGAACTAAAGACAATAAATAACTGGAGAACAGAAATCTCAGCTTTATTTGGTTTTATAGAACATACAGATACTACAGATAAACCAGGCAGAAGAGCGAAAGAGTTGGCTGCTAATGAAGATTTGGTTGAGTGCTTCAAGGTGTTCCTTTATAACTTTCAATATCCAGGTGCTCATATTAAGCCAAAGAATGTGTTAGAACAAATAGAAAATGGAATTCATTTTAAGCCGGCACAATACATACTAAAAATGCTCAAGTATGCAAATAGGGAAGGTGGAAACTCGGCAGGTATCACAAAGTATGAGGCGTGCCATTGTATTTTTAATGATCTTAGAGTAACAAGAGATAATGAAGGTGTTGAAAAAACTTGGGAAAGAATTATTGATAATAGAAAAAATAAAATGGAATATGATCAGACAGGCGATGTTATTCGCTATGCTGGTGATATTTTAGATTATATGGAAATTGCTAATTTATTAAAAACATATGATAGTCATATGTACTACCTGAACACATTAGAAGAAGAGGCAATAATTAAATTTGTTGAATCAACTGAATGGTTTTCAGAGTATGATGATATGATCCAGAAGAAATCAGGAACTATGGATGAAGTAAAAGGCTGTATTAATGGATGGTTTGCATATGTAAATCGAGATATTAAAGATACAGATTTTTCTACAGATATTCTGGCATATATAGCGTCTGATGAAGATGAACTGAAATACTTGAAGGAGAATACATCAACAGATGGAGTTGCAGGGGTAACGGATCTAATTGAAAGAGATCATGTTCTTGAAAAGAGAATTGCAACATATTACGATGCGTTCACGACAAAAGATATCGGAGATATTGGAGAAAGTCTTGTGCATGGACATGAGTGCATGCGAATTAAACTAGGCGGACGAGAAGATTTAATACATTTGATTAAGAGAATACCAACTCAGTTTGCGGTTGGATATGACATCAGCTCAGTTGAATTAGATGAGAGAAAGCGATATATAGAAGTTAAGACAACTATTAGTTCAAAACCATTACATTTTAACAGAGTACATCTAACCAAGAATGAATGGAATACGGCTAGTAGTACACATGACAGGTATTATGTATATAGACTTCTTCTAAGTAAGAATGAAAGAAAACTATTCCTATTGCAGGATCCAGTTGGTTTGTATAAAAAAGATTTAATAGATATGATTCCAAGTGATGGAGCAGATATCACATTTGATCCATCAAAAGTTGGTGAGTTTGAGGAGTTGTTAACATGGGCAAATTAAAGGTAGCTTCTCTATTTTGTGGATGTGGAGGAACTGATGTTGGGCTTTTAGGCCACGTACATTGGAGCACGCTCACGGTCGGCAATCTTCTGAACCTCGC
>ERZ1031095.154-NODE-154-length-22241-cov-9.733841_pt1 | contig 22241 bp, 18 predicted proteins | sample MGYA00517108_ERZ1031095 | MGnify/ENA primary metagenome ERZ1031095 (study PRJEB33719, sample SAMN04261275) | wastewater metagenome | biome: rural village; feature: human; material: feces | host: Homo sapiens | place: El Salvador | collected 2013-01-07 ... | reverse complement strand
TATCATTCGTTGTCGATATTAATCGTTGTTTATCACGACTTATTTCCCGATGCAATAGGAACTAAATATTGAATTTAAAGTTTCTTGCGGGGTTATGCGCTCTTCGCCCGTTATTTCGGCAAGGTGTTCGATGACCATGCGAAGATCTTCGGCGAGGAGATCACCACTAAGACCGAGGTTCATGGAAGATATGACGCGCTGTAGGGATTCGTCGGCTTGGAGTAGGGCAGAGTAATGGCGTGCTGAAGTGATGACGATGTCGCTTTCTGATATCTGAGGAATGTTGGCGGCTTCTACTATGAGTTGTTCAAGAAGGGGGATGTTGGTGCCGTATTTGGCGCTTATGTCTACAGTCTTGTATTCTATACCTGATAACAAAGCGGATAACAGGTCTGATTCTGCAGTCGACGAATGGATGTCTTGGTCGATTTTGTTTCTTACGACAATAAGTTTCTTGCCTTCCACACGCTCCTTTATGTCTTCAGTCTCTGCTTCGGTGGGTTGCTGATCGATAAGCCAAAGCACAATCTTCGCTTCCTGCATCTTTTGGTATGTTCGCTCAATGCCGATATTCTCAACGATGTCGTCGGTATCGCGAATTCCGGCTGTATCGACAAAGCGGAACTGTATGCCATTGATGATTGTGGTGTCTTCGATGAAGTCGCGTGTGGTGCCATGTACGTTGCTAACGATGGCTTTCTCCTCATGTAGGAGGCTATTGAGCAGAGTACTCTTACCTACGTTAGTATTTCCCACGATTGCAACGGGGATGCCGTTCTTCAGGGCATTGCCTACTTCAAAGGAACGGGCGAGCGAGACGAGGCGTCGATGGATATCGTTGGCAAGGGCGTATAGCTCGGAGCGGTCGGCAAACTCCAGCTCCTCATGATCGGAGAAGTCAATCTCCAATTCCAGAAGCGATGTCAGCTTAAGGAGATGCGCACGCAGTTCGGACAGTTCGTTGCTGAAATGTCCCTTCAGCTGGCTGAGTGCCATATCGTGAGTTGCTTTGTTTGTGGAGCTTATAAGGTCGGCTACTGCCTCTGCCTGCGATAGATCCATCTTGCCATTGAGGAATGCACGTTGTGTGAACTCTCCTGGGCCGGCAGGCTGACAGCCGTTCTGCGTCAGCAACATCATTACCTGGCTGAGCACGTAGGACGATCCGTGGCAGGAAATCTCCACAGAGTCCTCACCTGTATAAGAGTGTGGGGCACGGAAAATGGAAACGAGCACTTCGTCCACAACTTCTTTTTCTGCATTGACGATATTGCCGAAAGCGAGAGTGTAAGCCTTGCGTTGGGACAAAGAGAGATTTGAGCCGATAGGACAGAAAATCTTATCTGCTATACTAATTGCTTCAGGGCCTGATATGCGGATAATGCCAATCGCACCACCAGAGGCGGTGGCGATGGCGCAAATGGTATTGTTGTTGAGCATGTAGATGATTTCTTGATTACGTAAGTTGCAGTTCCATATCCACGACATCGAGCCATCTCCCAAATTTTTTGCCAACATTATGGAAGAGTGATGCCTGGACAAAACCGAGCTTTTTATGAAATTGTATACTCTCGAGGTTTTCTCCTGTTATACAGGCTATGAGCACCTTATATCCAAGCTGCCTGCAATCTTTAATTATTTGTTGCATAAGGGCAGAACCAATGCCGGCATGCTTTACATCGGAACTCAGATATATTGTGGTTTCGAGAGTTTTGGCGTATGCTGCTCGTTCTTTCCATTGATGTACGTAGGCATACCCTACCACTTTCCCTTCTGTCTCGTAGACGTAGTAAGGGAAGTGGTGGGATATTTCCTTGATGCGCTGCTGCATCTGTACGGTAGAAAGTTTGACAGTTTCGAACGTAACTGTCGTTTCTGCTATATAACGATTATATATAGTAACGATGTCTGCAGCATCGTCAGGTTTAACTTCTCTAATCATTAATTGTATGTTTGTTTATATAATAAAGAGGTGGTAGTAGACTGTTAACCTTCTACTTATTTGGTATTACCTCCTTTATATATCCATGGCGATAAGCATACAACAAACGTTCAAGTTCCTTGATCTGCTTGTTCAGTTCACGACCTATGTCGGTATCTGCCACACGCATTCTGTGTGCTGACATTTCTACTATCTGAGTTGTAGACTTGATGTCCGTGCATTTCTGAATGGCATCGAGTGTGGACGTGAATGGTTCGTGTTGTACAAGTACGAAGCCACGGCTATGATAAACAAGAGTGTATCCGGCAATACCCGTCTCCTTGTGATAAGCCTGTGAGAATCCGCCGTCGATGACCATAAGCTTGCCGTTGGCCTTGATGGGGTTCTCGCCGTTGCAGACATGTACGGGCACATGTCCGTTGATGATATGGCGGTTCTCGCCTGTCACTCCGAAAGCATCCATGATTGTGTCTGCTATATGTTCATCGTTGCGCAGCTTAAAATAGTTGCCCTTCTCTTCCGCATGTGTTGCCTTGTCGGCTATGAAGTAGCGTTCGAAGGTAGCCATCTTCGACTTGTCGAAGAGCGGGCTGTCCGGTCCGCACCACAGATAGAGGAAATAATCAATTGCATAATTTCGTTCCTCAGGAGTATTGTCGTTCTGGAATGCCGTACGAATCATCATACCGATATTGTAGAGTAGTTCCTTGCCTGAATATTTATATCCAGGCGCTATTTCCACTTCCTTGAGCGATCCGTCTTCGTTAAGCGGTATGGAGGCATGGAAGAGCAGGTTGTTGTTGTATATGGCATACATACATCCGTGCTGCAGAATCTGACTGATGTGCTTATGAAATTTCTCCGACACCTGGAACGAGTGGTTGAGCTTGTCCATGAGCAATTTCTCCTCAGGTGTCAGCTTGTCAGGATGCGCAGGGTCGATAGTAGGGAAGGAGTTGCTCTTCAACTCATACTCCTTGCCGTCAAGCATGATGGTGCCCTTATCGTAGTCGATATTGTGGAACAGCAGACGGTCATTCATCTTCCATCCCGGGTTGCGCTTGATGATGGCAGCCTCCTCCTTGAACTGTATAATGGTAATGGCCTTGTGCATGAGAGCAGTCAGACGATGTGTCTTTTGGTCAAGACGTGCCGAGTCTGCCGACGAGATCTTAGGACGGAATTCCTCGCAGGGATCGTCGCCGTATGTCTCCATGGCGAAGGTGGCAAGGGGCACAAGATTGATGCCATAACCCTCTTCCAGAGTGGCGAGGTTGGCATAACGTAATGACAGGCGGATGACATTACATTGGCAAGCGCGGTTGCCTGCCAACGCTCCCATCCAGAGGATGTCGTGGTTGCCCCACTGGATGTCCCATGAATGATATTGTGATAGCGTGTCCATGATGATGTGGGCTCCTGGTCCACGATCATAGATGTCGCCGAGAATATGCAGTTGGTCGATGGCAAGACGCTGGATGACGTTACATATGGCTATGATGAAAGCGTCTGCTCTGCCTGTAGAGATAATCGTATCAATGATGACATTCACGTAGTCGGTCTTGTTGGCGTCGTCTGTACGCTCATGCAGGAGCTCCTGAATGATGTAGCTGAAACTCTTTGGCAGAGCCTTTCTTACCTTTGATCTTGTATACTTGCTCGACACGAGTCGGCATACCGACACAAGTTGGTGTATGATGATGTGATACCAGTCGTTAAGGTTCTGCTCTGACGCCTTTATCAGTTCGAGCTTCTGGTCAGGATAATATATCAAGGTGCAAAGCTCTCTTTTATCGGCTTCGCGAAGCGTATTGCCGAAAAGATCGTTCACCTTACGCTGGATGTTGCCTGAAGCGTTTTTCAGGACATGCTGAAAAGCCTCGTACTCTCCATGAACGTCTGCAAGGAAATGCTCCGTTCCCTTAGGGAGATTAAGAATGGCCTGAAGATTGATAATCTCCGTACTTGCCTCTGAAACGTTGGGGAATGACTGCGCAAGAAGCTGAAGATACTTTAGGTCTTGCTGGTTAATAGACAACTTACTTGACATACTTAATGTTTTTTATGGGGTTAATAATTCCTTCATTTTTTCCACCGCCTTGCCTTTCCTTGCACGGACGGGCATAAAACCTTCCGTTAAAGCAGAAGTCTCTTCCATAAGAGCCATGGCGTGTGCCACGAACTTCAGCGAACGCTTCTTGGCTATGATGTCTTGGAAGAGATATTCGTCGAAGCTGGTGGCTTTCAGCGTGTCTGAGAGGCTGTCCAGATAGGAGAGATGTATGACGCCTTTCCGGTATTGTTGCTTTATATACAATACGCGTGAGCAAAGGTCGATAATAAGGTCGCGCTCTTCTGCAGACTCTGTGGCGTCCTCTGCCACCATCATCGCTATCTTCTTACGTATAGCTTCGAACTGGCTATTGGTCTTGTCTTCAAGGGCTTGGCGATAAGTTTGGAGCAGAAGGTCAAGCATTGTATTGACGTCGCTACTGCTCGTTATAAAGGGATTGCGTACTATGACGGTCTTTGCCTTTGGGCATATTCTGCTGATTATCTGACGCTCCACGTCACCTCCTGTTGTTATGTAGGCGCTGTGTCTGGCAATGCTACGTACGGCAGAGATGAGTGTGAGGGACTTCGCAGTATGCCCCTCTTTGTTCAGAAGACTTTCCGCTCCGCTTACTGACGTAAACACCACGGGAATGCCACGACCGTCCAACTGCGCCACAATATTGGCAGTCTTGTGGTCCCACATTCCTATGACATGTGTCACGTCCACACACTTCTCAGCCACCTCACATATCTTGTTTTCCTCAAGCAGAAGATACAGGCTTTCGGCAAGCTGGCTGTTCGCATGTAAGTGTCCGTCTGGCGGTGGAATGATAAGTCTTACCCTCATAGATTATTAATGTGTTTGGTATTAACTTTTACAATTTATGCGTTGTGAAATCATACTTGTCTGCCATCCGATAACGTAGTATGACGGACAGCTTGTGGAAGACAATGCTGAATTCGTAAAACACTACAGTCCAAAGCGAAAGGTCTGCCTCGAACTTGCGATAGGCTTTCCTTGCCGACAAAATGCGTGACGTTATGGTCAGGATGAGTGTAAGAGCGCTTGTGCCCAACAATATCCAGTTCATAGTCAGACCTGAATAAGCGGCTGCTGCTATGATGGCTATATAATTAAGATACATAAACAGCAGGTCTGCCACATACAAGCTTCTCGCTGCCGACGTACGCTCAAGATCCTTACGTATGCTCTTCAGATAGAGCTTGCGGTTAAGCCATGCCTTCTTGTTAGGAACGTCTTCTATGACAAAGGCTTCGGGGCTGACAGCTATTCTTGAGCCGTACGTACGCGCAAACTTGTTGATGAGAAACTCATATTCGCCGCCTACATACTGAAGGTTGCCCAGATAGCCGTCCTGCTCAAGAAATTCCGAGCGGCGGAAAGCGAAGTTGCCAGACTCTGTACGATAAGCCGTTTTTCTGGATGCCTTGCGCAGAAGATAACATTCGTTTCGTAGACGATCGAAGCGATAATATGGCTTTGCCTCCGGATCATAGTTGGAGTAGCCGAGCACAAGGTTTGTGTCCTTGTCCATTTTAGCTGCCATCTTACGAAGCCACATCGAGGAAGCCGGACGGTCCTTTGCGTCCAGCAGTACTATCCACTCGTTGTGTGCAGCTTTCACACCCAACGCCACAGACAGTTTCTGCTTGCTGATGAAGAGTGAGCGTTGCGGGATGTATGTGGAATAAAGATTCTTGTGGTCGACGCTGTATTTTCCTATGACATCCTCTGTGCTCAGATCTCCCTTCACACCCACCACAATCACCTCGTATGGCTGCTCATAGTTCTGAGTGAGCAGAACGGAGAGATGTGCGTCGAGAGTCTCGGTTGTGCCCGTAGCTAGGACAACAATCGAGACTGCCGGCATCTCGCTCTCTGCCACTTCATTCTCGTCCGCATCTGCTGCGCTTTCCACTTTTCGCAGAAACGGATTAAGTACAGAGGACAATATTACGAACAGCACAAGCGTGCATATCGCTATTATTGTAAATGTATCTATAAGCATGGTTATTTAAGATTCTTCCGAAAATTATATGTTTTAAGATTCTTCCGAAAAATATGCCTTGGGCAACGGACGGCAGTTGTATGTGCTTGACATCACCTCGCCGTAAGCACCCGCAGAGCGGATGGCTATGAGGTCGCCACGATGGCATTTGTTCAGTTCTATATTCTTTGCGAACACATCACTCGACTCGCATATCGGTCCGACTACGTCATACGTCTCACATGCTTCCTTGCTGCTCAGATTCTCTATCTGATGCACAGCCTGATATAATGCGGGACGTATGAGGTCTGTCATGCCAGCATCCAGTATGGCAAACTGTTTGTGCGAGCCTTGCTTCACATACAACACTCTTGACACCAACGAGCCGCATTGACCCACAACAGCTCTTCCAAGCTCGAAATGCAGGGTCTGACTCTCACGGAGCTTCAGATTTTCCTCGTACGTGCCGAAGTAGCTCTGGAAGTCAGGAATTGGTTCGGCGTCAGGATTGTCATAACTGATACCAAGCCCACCTCCTACATTAATGTTGTCGAAGGTTATGCCTTCCTTTTCAAGGCTTTCCTGCAGATTGTTTATGCGGCTGCAGAGAGCCTTGAAATCGTCCATTACGAGTATCTGCGACCCGATATGGAAATGCAGTCCTATTACCTTCACATGGCTCATCTCCTTGGCCTTGCGGATGACGTCCGTCATACTTTCCATAGCGATGCCAAACTTGTTCTCAGCCAGTCCGGTAGTGATGTTGGCATGAGTATGTGCTCCTACATTCGGATTGATGCGCAGCTCCACACTCACCACCTTACCATACTCTGATGCGATTTCCTCGATGACTTCCAGTTCTGCAAGCGACTCCACGTTAAAGCAGAATATGCCAGCTTCGATACCGAGACGAATTTCCCAGTCACTCTTTCCTACACCTGCGAATACGATGCTCTCTGCAGGGAAGCCAGCTTTCAGGGCTGCCTTTATCTCTCCTCCGCTCACACAGTCGGCGCCCAGTCCGTTACGGGCTATTATTTCCAGAACTTTAGAATTGGCGTTGGCCTTGACGGCATAATGCACGCTCCATCGTGGATGCTTCGCCGTCTCCTTCTTTATAGTGTCAAGCGTATCCTGAAGCAACTGTGTGTCGTAATAATAGAAAGGGGTAGTTATGTCCGAAAAACTCTCTTTTGATATCATCATAGCATGATTATTATTATCCAAGCCATTCCTCTCGCAGGAATGGCTTGGTTATGTGTATATATAGAGTATGTGTTCTTTTTTTTTACTTATTGTGGAAGAGCACGTCGCTAAGGTTCTGGAGCGCCTTCTTCTTGTCCGCCTCACGGATGAGGAACGAGATATTGTAGTTGCTGCCGCCATACGAAATCATACGTACCGGTATGTTCTTCATAGCGTCAAGGACAAGAGTCTCAAAGCCGAGGTTGTTCCAGTCGAGGTCGCCAACCACACAGACGATGCACATGTCGCTGTCCACGGTTACCGTGCCATATTTCTTGAGCTCGTCCACAATCTCGTTAAGGTGAGATGTATTGTCAATACTCATCGATACGCCCACCTCACTCGTGGTAATCATGTCGATAGGAGTCTGGTAACACTCGAATATCTCGAACACCTTACGCAGGAAACCTGTGGCGAAGAGCATTCGTGACGACTTTATTTTGATGGCCGTGATGTTGTCCTTGGCTGCCACAGCCTTTATCTTGCCACGCAACAGCACGTTGTCAATAATCGTGCCGTCTGCCTCGGGATCCATGGTGTTCTTCAGACGTACTGGGATGCCTGCAAACTTGGCTGGCTGTACGCATGTCGGGTGAAGAATCTTCGCTCCAAAGTAAGCCAGCTCGGCTGCCTCCTCGAAGTTGAGCTGACGGATGGCCTCCGTATTCTCCACGACGCGCGGGTCGTTATTATGCATGCCGTCAATGTCGGTCCATATCTGGATTTCCTCTGCGGGGAGGGCAGCACCTATAAGCGAAGCCGTGAAGTCGCTACCACCACGAAGCAGATTGTCCACTTCTCCGTAGGCGTTACGGCAGATAAATCCCTGCGTGATATACACCTGATAGCCCTCGTTCTCCTTCATTACGGCTCCGAGCTTCTCTTTGATGTAGTGTGAGTCAGGCTCGGCGTTCTTGTCCGTGCGCATGAAGTCGAAGGCAGAGAGCAGAACCACCTTAACGCCTTTCTCAAGGAGATAGTTGGTCATCATATTGGTGCTTATTATCTCGCCCTGAGCTACGATGTTCTTCTCCTCAAAGCTTGTGAAGAGATCCTTTGTGAACGATCGGAGATAATTAAACTCCGACACGAGGAATTCTCTTGTGCGCTGCTTCATTTCGTCCGTGGAGTAGAGTTCCTCCACGTGCTGCATATACTTCTTCTCTAAGTTGTTTATGACATCGTTGGCGCCGTCGCTGTTCTTTTTATAAAGATAATTTGAAATCTCAACGAGGGAATTCGTCGTTCCAGACATGGCTGAAAGAACAACAAACACCTGATTGCCTGACTGAGAAACCATCTTGGCTACTGATTTCATCCGTTCAGGGGTACCTACGGAAGTACCGCCAAATTTCATTACTTTCATATTACTCTCTTAAAATAATAGTTGATTTATTGCTTTACCGTTTTGCTATATTCTTGGCTGACATCCGTCAGCTTGCCGTCGGCGCATCTGTAGACGCGTCCCGGAAACTTGTCGATTAGACTATGGTTGTGTGTTGAAATCACCACAGACGTTTCTCCCGTATGGCTGATCTCGTAGAGCAGTCCCACAATCTTTTCTGCCGTCTCGGGGTCAAGGTTGCCTGTCGGCTCGTCGGCTATGATTATCTTCGGATGGTTGAGGAGCGCACGTGCTATGGCTATACGCTGCTGCTCGCCTCCAGAGAGCTCATGCGGCAGCTCCATTTTCTTCTCCTTCATTCCCACAGCGTCCAGAACGAGGTCAATGCGCTCGTCTATCTCCTTCGCAGACTTCCATCCTGTGGAGCGTAGCACGAATTCAAGATTCTTGTATATGTTTCTGTCGTGCAGCAACTGGAAATCCTGAAAAATCACACCCATCTCACGGCGAAGAGCCGGCACCTCACGGCGCTTGATGGTGAGCAGATTGCGTCCCAGCACATCTGCCTTCTCGGCGTTCCGCTTGTTGATGTCGAGCTCGCAATACATCGTCTTTAACAACGATGACTTGCCCGTACCCACCTTGCCGATGACGTATACGAACTGTTCTGGCTCAACCTCGAAGCAGACATCCTCAAGCACCAGACTGTCCGACTGATATATGTTTGCTTTCTTATATTCTATTAACATTTAATCTTAATATTAATGGTTACAATCTACATCATTCGGCAAAGTTACTAATTTTATTCTGATTACATCATCTTAATGATTGATTTTTATTATATATTTCGCGTTCTCTTAAACATGTACATTACACAGACAGAATGAAGATGACACATCCAAGCAAGAACTCACAAGCGTGATTTAAAACGTGTTGAAAAGGAAAAAGGCAAGCACCCGAAATCAGGTACTTGCCTCTTATTATACTAATTTTTCATTCTATGATTATTCCTCTACGGCGGCCTGCGCAGCTGCAAGACGTGCGATAGGCACGCGGAACGGAGAACATGAAGCGTAGTTCATGCCTACCTTTGCGCAGAACTTAACTGATGAAGGTTCGCCACCATGCTCTCCGCAGATACCTGTGCGGAGGTCGGGACGTGTGGCGCGACCGTTCTCAACTGCCATCTTGATGAGCTGACCTACACCCTCCTGGTCGAGAACCTGGAACGGGTCTACCTTCAAGATCTTCTTCTCCATGTATGCAGGGAGGAATGTGGCGATGTCGTCACGAGAATAGCCGAAGGTCATCTGTGTCAAGTCATTTGTACCGAATGAGAAGTACTGTGCCTCCTTGGCAATCTTGGCAGCTGTAAGGGCAGCACGAGGAATCTCAATCATTGTACCAATCTCGAACTCTACCTCTACGCCATACTCTGCGAATACCTCCTTAGCGGTAGCGAGGATGACAGACTTCTGCTGCTTGAGCTCCTGTACAGTACCGATGAGCGGAACCATGATTTCAGGACGTGGGTTGAAGCCTTCCTTCTTCAGCTGGCAAGCAGCACCAAGGATGGCACGTGTCTGCATAGCTGTAATCTCAGGGAATGTGATACCAAGACGACATCCACGATGACCGAGCATCGGGTTGTTCTCGGCAAGTGAGTTGACGCGCTTCTTGATTTCCGTAACGCTCACGCCCATCTCCTTAGCCATAGTCTCCTGACCAGCCTTATCGTGTGGTACGAACTCGTGGAGAGGCGGATCGAGCAAGCGGATATTTACGTGGCAACCGTCCATAGCCTTAAGGATGCCGTAGAAGTCTGCCTTCTGATAGGGGAGGAGCTTGGCAAGTGCCTTCTCACGACCCTCTACAGTATCAGCCAAAATCATCTCACGCATAGCAACGATCTTCTGGTCATCGAAGAACATGTGCTCTGTACGTGTCAGACCAATACCCTTAGCGCCGAATGTGCGAGCAACCTTTGCGTCATGCGGAGTGTCAGCATTGGTACGGATCTCCATCTTGGTGTACTTGTCGCAGAGGTCCATAAGCTCCTTGAAGTCACCTGAAAGCTCAGCAGCCTTTGTCTCAATCTGACCGGCGTAAACCTGACCTGTTGTACCGTTCAAAGAGATATAGTCGCCTTCCTTATAAACAACGTCCTCTATCTCTACGGTCTTTGCCTTGTAGTCAACATTGATTGATCCAGCACCTGAAACGCAGCACTTACCCATACCACGAGCCACAACGGCTGCGTGTGAGGTCATACCGCCACGAGCGGTAAGGATACCCTCTGCGGCAGACATACCTGCGAGGTCCTCAGGAGAAGTTTCGATACGAACCATAATTACCTTCTTGCCGTCAGCATGCCACTCCTCAGCGTCGTCAGCATGGAATACAATCTGACCGCAAGCAGCACCTGGAGATGCAGGAAGACCCTGTGTGATGACCTTTGCCTTAGAGAGAGCGAGCTTATCGAATACGGGGTGCAGAAGTTCGTCGAGCTTCTGCGGCTCACAACGAAGAATAGCTGTCTTCTCGTCAATCATACCCTCGTGGAGAAGGTCCATGGCAATCTTAACCATAGCAGTACCAGTACGCTTACCGTTACGTGTCTGGAGGAACCAAAGCTTGCCCTCCTGAACGGTAAACTCCATATCCTGCATATCGCGATAGTGCTTCTCGAGCTTGTCCTGAAGTGCGTCAAGTTCCTTGTAAAGCTCAGGCATAGCCTCTTCCATAGAAGGATAGTTGGCAGCACGCTCTTCCTCTGAGATACCTGCACGCTCAGCCCAACGCTGCGAACCGATCTTTGTGATCTGCTGCGGAGTGCGGATACCTGCAACAACGTCCTCGCCCTGAGCATTAATCAGGTATTCGCCATTGAAGAGGTTCTCGCCGTTACCGGCATCACGGCTGAAGCAAACACCTGTTGCTGATGTCTCGCCCATATTGCCGAATACCATAGCCATAACAGAAACTGCAGTACCCCACTCGTCAGGTATTCCTTCCATCTTACGATAGAGGATAGCACGCTCGTTCATCCAGCTGCGGAATACGGCGCAGATGGCACCCCAAAGCTGCTCCTTAGGATCGGTCGGGAAGTCGTTGCCGGTCTGCTCCTTGATGGCCTTCTTGAAGAGTTCAACAAGCTTCTTGAGTGACTCTACAGAAAGGTCCTTGTCAAGAACAACGCCCTGCTCCTCCTTTACCTTCTCGATGATGGCTTCGAACGGATCAATATCTTCCTTGTTCTCCGGCTTCATGCCAAGAACAACGTCGCCATACATCTGTACGAAACGGCGGTAGCTATCGTATACGAAGTGGGGGTTGCCAGTCTTGGCTACCATACCCTCAGCCACCTCGTCGTTAAGACCAAGGTTGAGGATGGTGTCCATCATACCAGGCATAGAAGCACGTGCTCCAGAACGTACAGAAACCAAGAGAGGATTCTTCGGGTCGCCGAACTTACAGTTCATAAGTTCCTCCGTGTGAGCCACGGCAGCATTCACTTCATCAGCAAGCAGTTCAACGATCTTAGCCTGACCTACCTTATAATACTCGTTGCAAGTGTCAGTTGTTATTGTGAAACCAGGAGGCACGGGAACACCAATAAGGTTCATCTCAGCGAGATTCGCGCCTTTACCTCCTAACAAATTTCTCATATCAGCTTTACCTTCAGCCTTACCATTACCAAAGGTATAAACTCTTTTCTCACTCATAATTGTTAATTAGGTTTTTAAAAAATATATTATATGTTATTACTATTTTAGTATGTTTGTCTATTGTAAGTTTTATTACTTTTTCTTGTTAACTGCAAAGATAATCCCTATTTTGCAGAAATCCAAATGTTTTATATAAAAACTGCTATCCCGATATTGCATTTTTTAAATGTTTTCGGTAACACAGTCTGAAAAACTTAAAATAACAGCATAATTTCTTAACTCATGTGGTATTCTATCAGTCCTTCTATCGGGCTCTTTATTATCTTCCCGATTTGAAAGCCATTCCTGCTTGCAGCTTCTGTCAGTTGCTCCTTATAGTGGTAGGCGATGCTTCCCACAACATTTATTGTTCTGAATTTGTCGCCATAAGCAAGTATGTTGTTGCGGATGAAATCCTCGAAATTATCAACGACGATATCCCTTACTTCCTTTTCGTCCAAATAGCCGTGAATGTATTTTGACATGGATGCAAGGAATCGGTTTGGGGCAGGGGAGCGGTACACCCGATTTATGACCTCAGCCATATCCAGCCCGCTTTCCTGAAGAAACCGCTTGCGGATGTTTTCGGGTAATGTCTGCTTTAATACGGCATTAAGGAATTTCCTGCCTAATACAGCTCCACTTCCTTCGTCGCCCAAGACATATCCTAACGCAGGAGTGTGCGCCACGATATTCTTGCCGTCATACAGACACGAGTTCGATCCGGTTCCTAAAATACATGCTATGCCGGCCTTATGACCGCATAAGGCTCTTGCGGCTCCAAGCAGATCATCAGCTACGTGTATCTTTGCATCAACAAGTATTGAGGAAATGCTTTCGCTTACCACACCTGTTCTTCCAGCTATGCATCCGGCACCATAGAAAAACACGTTCTCAACGTCAGCTGCTGAAATGCTTAGGGATTGCAGACAATGGTTTAAGGCTTTGGCTATTTTTTCCTCCACTTCTTCTGCTGACATTACGGCGGGATTAAGTCCTTCTGTAGTAACAGTCCTCGCCCCGTCTGCCGATTTCGTATCTGGCAAAAAAGCGAAGCACCAAGAAGTCTTGGTGCTTCCGCTATCAACTATTAATGTTATCATTTTATGTACATAAAGTAAATGGCTGCAAGTATTACGACTGCCACTATCGTAAGCGCAGTCTTAAACAGACAGCTGGTCACTTTCTTGAATACCAAGAATCCTACTATCGCGATGAGGATGCAGGCGATATAAAATGTCAAGTCTGGATTCATATTATTGTTTCATCTTAAATGTTAGGGTTCCGCCGTTCATCAGAGAGTTGTGGTCGATGGTATAGTCCTTCACCTTCTTGCCATTTAAATACGCGCTCTCCACCTCATACTTGCCATTGGTATGGTTTTGGCTCTCTATGACAAAGTCTTTGCCGTTCTCAAGATGGATGGTGGCTTTCTTGAATAACGGAGTGCCCAGTTCATACTGGCAACTTACGGGATTAAGTGGATAGAATCCAAGAGCACTTAACACATACCATGCTGACGTCTGTCCGCAGTCTTCGTTGCCGCAAAGACCGTCGGGAGTGTCCTTATAGAGTCCGGTAAGAATCTCGTATATGTATTTCTGCGTCTTCTCGGGTTGTCCTATCTTATTGAACAGGTAAGCCACATGATGACTCGGCTCGTTGCCTTGAGCATACTGACCTATCATTCCCGTGCTGAAAAGCGGAAGTTCTGCATTAGCCTTAGGACTATACGTGAACATGCTGTCCAGCTTTTCCGTGAAACGCTTCTTGCCTACGAGCTTTACAAGGCCCTTTACGTCGTGCTGAACTGACCACATATAATGCCAACCGTTGCTTTCACATATATGTGAGGTATAGTTGTCTGGCGAATAGTCAGGCTGGAAATCGCCCTTCGAGTCGCGAGGCTGCATGAAAGTGGATGTTGGATTATATACGTTTCGGTAATTCTGCGCACGTTTTGAGAATGTCTTGTAAACGTCTGTCTTTCCAAGCTTCTTTGCCAGTTCGGCTATGCAGGCATCATCGTAAGCGTATTCCAAAGTGCGCGACAACGACCAGTCGTCGCCAAGTGTCGGCTCCTTGATGTCGTAAGGCACATAACCCAACTTCTTATACAGGCCGATGCCCCTGTAATCGTCCAGGTTGGCTGTCTTGACACATTCGTCCAGGGCTGCATTGGCGTCAATCCCCGGTAAGCCTTTAAGGACAGCCTCTGCTATGACAGAAGCGGCATGATAACCAATCATCATATCCGTCTCTGAAGCCCACATGTTCCATACCGGCAACCTGCCGTTTTCCTTACTGAAAGCCACGAGCGAGTTTACCATGTCGCCGGCACGCTTCTGGTCGATGATGCTGTAAAGGGGATGAGCAGCACGATAAGTGTCCCATAAAGAGAACGTGCTGTAGTTCTGCCATGCTGTCTGGACATGCATTTTGCCGTCAGGTCCCATATACGAACCGTCCACGTCGCAGAATAGGGTAGGGGCAATCATAGCATGATATAAGGCAGTATAGAAGCATGTCTGCTGACTCTTTGTGCCTCCTTCTATTTCTATCTTACCAAGTTCTTTATCCCATTGTCTCTCAGCCTGTTGCTTGTAATAGTCGAAATCATTACTTGAACATTCCTTCTGCAGGTTTTTCTTTGCTCCTTCCTTGCCGGTACCTGATAATGACGTACACAGAACAAGCTGTTCCGGACCGTCAGCATCGAACGTTAAGTAAGCCACGCATCCGTTTGCGTCTGAAGAAATGGGAGTCTTCTCTATCTCTATGGACTTGATAGGCTGCGAGAAGCGAGTACGAAACCATACTCTTTGGTTTCTTGCCCAACCGTCCGAGAAGCGATAGCCCTCGATTGTGAATGAGTCGACAAGCGTGATGGCAGAATTCTTTGTGGCGTCCCAGTTCATCGCCTTTGCAAGATTCAGCACCACATATCTTTCCTTGCCATTCTTAGGGAAAGTATAGCGCTGAACGCCACATCGTGGTGTTGCGGTAAGTTCCACATTAATATCATAGTCCTGCAGCCTTACTTGATAATATCCTGCGTATGCCGTCTCGTCTTTATGGCTGAATTTGGAATGCAGCCCCAACGGTTCTTCGCCGATTGAGAAAGGCTTTGTGGCTGGAAGATAGGAGATGTCGTATAGGTCGCCAGCTCCTGTACCTGAGAGATGCGTATGACTGAAGCCGGCTATAGTGCTGTCCGGATAGAAGTAGCCTGCTATGCGGTCCCATCCTGGCAGTCCGTTGTCAGGGCTAAGCTGCACCATTCCGAAAGGTGCCTGCGCTCCAGGATATGTATTTCCTGTGTAGTCCGTTCCTATAAGCGTATTCACCTTACGTGCAAAGTTCTGGGCATTAGCCGAGCCGATACCTAAAGAAAAGGAGAACAGGAGAACTGAAAACAACTTTCTATTCATTTTTTGATGTTTTAGTAAATAAAACAACAATGTCCACTTAAAAGGTTTAGTGAATAAAAACTCTTTCAAGTGGACATGTTGCTTGTACGAGACCATCATAAATGACAGTCTCGAATGTTCTTAAATATTAGTCGAGTCCGAGACCCTTCTTGATAGCCTCAATCTTCTTGTCTGCATCCTTCGAGCAACGCTCGTAGCATCCGGCACACTTGAACGACGGATCCTTCACTTCGATGTAGAACTTGATCTTAGGCTCTGTACCTGAAGGACGAACGCTCACCTTGGTGCCGTCTGTGCAGAACCATTGCAGAACGTTGCTTGTAGCAGGCATGTCGAGCTTCTCCACGCTGCCATCCTCCTTTGTAAGAGTGAGGTTCTGGTAGTCCTTCCATACGCAGATCTTGCTGCCACCAAGCTCCTTCGGCGGGTTCTGGCGGAAGTCTGCCATCATCTGCTTGATTTCGTCAGCGCCAGTCTTGCCCGGACGTACCACGTTAACCGTAAACTCCTTGCTGAAGCCATACTCAGCATAAATCTGCATCAGGAGGTCGTAGAGAGTCTTGCCCTGATCCTTGGCCCATGCTGCAATCTCGCAGATAAGGCAGATGGAAGCAGGAGCGTCCTTGTCACGAACCTTGTCGTAAGGCAGGAAGCCGAAGCTCTCCTCGCCGCCGCCGATATACTGCTGCTTGCCCTCAGAAATGGCAATCTCGCGTGCAATCCACTTGAAGCCTGTGTAGCAGTCGCGAAGCTCCACGTTGTTCTTCTTGGCAATCTCAGCGATAACCTCCGTTGTAACGATGGTCTTGACGAGGAAGTCTGTAGGCTGGAGCTTGCCCAGCTTCTTCTTGTTCTCGATGATATAGTAGCAGAACATCATGGCTGTCTGGTTGCCGTTGATGATCATCCATTCGCCCTTGTCGTCGCGGCAGACGATGGCAAGACGGTCGGCGTCAGGGTCGGTTGCAACGACGAGGTCGGCGTTAAGCTTCGTACCGAGCTTCATGCCGAGGGTCATAGCCTCTGCATTCTCAGGGTTAGGCGAAACAACGGTCGGGAAGTTGCCGTCTACAACCATCTGCTCAGGAACGACGTTGATGTTCTGGAAGCCCCATGAACGGAGGCAGAGCGGAACGATAACACGGCCTGTACCGTGCATGGCAGAATAAACGATGTTGAGGTCCTTCTGACGGTTGATGACGTCCTGATCAATCATAGCTGAATGTACGGCTGTCATATAGTCGTAGTCCATCTCGCCACCTATAATCTTGATAAGGTCCTTGTTAGGCTCGAACTTCACGTCCTCAATCGTTACCTTGTTCACTTCCTCGATGATGCCGGTATCATGCGGAGCCAACACCTGTGCGCCGTCGCTCCAGTAGGCCTTATATCCGTTGTATTCCTTCGGGTTGTGTGAAGCAGTAACGTTTACGCCAGCCTTAGCGCCGAGCTGACGAATGGCGAACGAAATTTCTGGGGTAGGGCGAAGACCTTCGAAAAGATATGCCTTGATGCCGTTGGCTGAGAAAATGGCAGCTACGGTTTCTGCGAAAAGGCGTGAGTTGTTACGGCAGTCGTGACCTACAACAACCGAGAGATTCTTCTCTCCGGGGAATGCCTTAAGGATGTAGTTGGCAAATCCCTGTGTAGCCATGCCGACGATATATTTGTTCATTCTGTTGGTTCCGGCACCCATAATGCCACGCAAACCACCAGTACCGAATTCGAGGTTCTGATAGAAAGCGTCGATAAGGGCCGATTTGTCCTCAGAATCGAGCATTTTCTGTACTTCTGTTCTTGTGGCCTCGTCAAATGACGGAGTGAGCCATTCCTTGGCTCTTGCCTCACATTGTGAAATGAGTTCTGTATTATTTTCCATAATGAAGAATGTTAACAATTCAAGTTCTTATTTGATATTACAAAGATAATAATTAATAAACGACTTTTTTAATTCAAAGTATCAAAATTAACAACGTTTAACCTACAAGTCTTTTTTCGCTTAAATAAAGAAGAGAGCCCTTTGTTAACATAATCGGTGTTATGATAAATAGTGATTTTTCTTACTTTTTCCCCCTATATCATAACAGCATAATAAAATAAAACTGTTAACTTTGTAGTTGTATATATTACCTTTGACTTTACCTTTGACTTTACCTTACAAACCAATAACTTATCTATTATGAATTATTTTGAAATTATTCGGAGAAGAAGAGAAAGTGTTTGCAATAATAAATGCGAGCCAATCGAATTAATGCACGATTATGTTTCTTCTGTATTAGAAAGTCATGATCTGCAAATGTGCCAAACGGTCTATCTCTCTCTTGTTAATCATGATTACCAAAAGGGACATATCTACGAAGATGAGGTCCGACGGCTGCAAGCTAAGATTGACGAGATGAATAAAGCCATCTATGCGCCTCGCATGATAGTGAAAGAGCAGCACAACCATAACTGCCAGCAGTTTATGGGAGAAATGAACAGCCCTAACTTTATAACACAATCAAAGGATGAAGAAATCTGAACAATACACGGACGACATGCTGCCCGACGGCGGACGCAAGCCCACATACATCAAGGAGCAGCACAACCATAACTGCCAGCAGTTCTTCGGCAACATCTCGAACTGCACATTCATGATGCCCTCAGCGCCTTCTTCAGAAGACAGCGCAGACAAAAGCGGAAAGCGCCGGAAGAAGGCTGTCACGGCCAACGAAAAGCCTCTTACCATAAGATATTACAGACATGGAAACAAAGGGATTATGGCGCGGCAAAGGCAAAGAGTGGACATACTGTACCGCAAATGGACGGAATGGAAATGGATAGACGCAGACACGGATCCTGACGACTTCGACCGCCTGTTTGAGGGGCAACCACGTCATTGCAACATCAAGTGGACGGGCACAAGCGCCACGCTTACCATCCTGATGCAGCAACTCTTAGAGCAGGACTTTATCGAGAAGCAGACCAACTGTTCTGCCAAGCATCTTGTGGAAAAGCAGTTCGGCAAAACTCCCAACTCGGACAGACGCCGCATCAGTAAGGATATAGAGGAAAAAATCAGAATCTCCATTCTTATCCTCGACACCAGCAGTCCCCTACCCCAACGTAACGCAAGGGACGACAATGAAGAAGACGTCAGCGACGCCGCTCTTTACGAAGTCTGTCAAAGACAGCTACGTTCCACCAAGTGCCTATAGGCTCATGTGTAAGCCGTAAGGACCGTACGTAAGCGATTATGTAAGCGCAGACATTTTTTTTACAGAATTTTTTCAGCCGAAATGCTCTTGATTTTCAGAGTGTTTCGGCTTTTGTATTTTCTTTCCCCCACATGACGTAAGCCATACGCCGAAAACCGCTTACCGTTATTGCCCTCGTTTCCCCATTGCCGAGGGCAGCACAGACCAAACCATTCCTGTCTGTCCGAAGCAATTATGTATAAAAAGAACATTATGCTCTGCATTGACTTGAGGACGCTTCTTCGTGAAGACGCGCTCCTCAAGGTCGGCAAGGCTTATTTTGGCAGCCTGGTGTTGGACGACGAGTTTGGCGCCAGCTTCGTGGAAAGGGGCTGTATGGCACCCGAAAAGCGTAACGTCAGATTGTTTAACGGCCACTTCATCACCCTAACTTACCGCTTTAGGGACGGCCATGTGCGCTTCAACTTCAAGGAGGTGAACGCAGGTGAGGGATTTGACGTCGAGAGGTTCGCCGTCGGAGTGATGCGCGAGATAAGGCAAGCTTGGGATTGCCTCGTAGAGGAAACACGCCGCGCAGAGGCAAACTGCCCTCAGGGGGAAGCCTTGGAGAAGGAAGGCAAACCGAGGGAATAAGCGAAAGGCGTTTCAGTTCATTCACAAATGCAGCCAATCAGGAAAGACGAATCTTCCAATATTCCAAATCTTCCAGATTCCAATAAGGGCAAGCACATACCAACCCTCTCTTTATGGATTATATAATTAATTGATTATTAAGTAGTTATATATATAAAGGAGCAAAGCGCAACCCATTGAAAATTAATTGGAAGAACTGGAATTGGAAGAATCGTCACACCCTCTTTCCTCTAAAAGGCTCATTATCAAAGGTTTAATTTTTTTAATGACAAGATGAATATGAAGTACGATATCAGTAAAACCACCGCCCCGACGATGCCAAAACTCGGTCGCGGACTCGAAAGCGTGGCACTTTTGCTCTCGCAAGTCTCAAAAGACATGCACCAGCCCATCGTCCCAATGCTTTTCCCTATCCTTGGCGCACACGTAAGTGGAGCCGAATTCATGTATCCCGACCTTAGCTGGAAGGAACCAAGCGGAATGTTGGCGAATCTCGTAGCCGATAGTGGCGCTGGCAAGGGCCAACTCTCAAGCATAGTTGAAGCCGTCTGCCGCGACTTCCGCGCTCACGACGATGAGGAACTCGCCAAGCTCGTAGAGTGGCAGAAGATGATGAAGACCAAGAGTGCCAACAAGGAGAAGCCAGCCCGACCCGACGTGGCGTTCTGGTTTCCGCCTGCCGACGTCACCAACGCAGCCTTCATACAGAACGCCATGGGATGCGAGAAGCTCGGACAGCGCACACAATACCTCAACATGCCCGAGGTGGAAATGGCAGACCGCGTCTGCGGCGGACACCGCCAGATATCCCAAATGATGCGCAACATCTACGACCGCCAGCGTGCAGGAGCGCTCAGAGCCACAGCCGACGGCGTGACGGGCAACCCCGTTCTGCGTGCCAACATCACCATCTCCTCAACGCCCTTCGCCGCACGCAAGTTCTACAAGAACGAACTCTTCAACGGCACCTTCGGACGCGTTGTCTTCTCCTACAAGCCACGCCAAGGTCGCGACGGACGCATACCACGCCAAGGCAAGTATGGCGACGACTTCTACAAGAGTCTGGACGAATACCTCGCACGTCTCGCCATCTGCAAGGGTCGCTTCATTATCAGTCCGCTCAACCGCCTTGTCGACCAGCTTGCTGCAGACATGGCTTCGCTTGCCGACCTCACCGACGACGACACCCTTTGGGACATCTCCAAGCGTGCGCTCGTATCGGCATGGAAAGCCGGATGCCTGCTCTGGGCGCTCAACAAGCAGACATGGACAAAGCCGATGAGCAGCCTCGTGGAATGGCTCGTCTACCACGATATATGGTCGAAGATGCAGGTCTTCGCCGACATGCTCGGTCAGGACGAGGGCAGCGTCAGCGAGGCTGGCAGACGTGGTCCGAAAAATCTGCTCGACGATCTGCCCGACTCGTTCAACGAAGCTCAGCTTGAGGCGCTGCGCATCTCGCTCGGCAAGACTAAGGAGGGCACGAAGAACCAAATATACAAATGGATATTCCGCGGCTTCATCACGCACTCCGCACAGACCGGACTCTACACGAAGACGAAGGAATATTTAGGAGTTGCGAATTAGGAGTTAGGAATTTTTTCGCTTGATATTATGAACCGAGAAACTATACAACAGCTCCGCCAGCTGCCCGTGGAGGGGGTGGCGGAGCGGCTGGGGCTGCGCGTGACGAGGCACAAGAGCCTCTGCCCCTTCCATGACGACCATCATGCCAGCCTGACATTCAACGTGCGACGTAACACTTATCGCTGCTTCGTCTGCGACGCACATGGCGGCACCATCGACCTCGTGATGCGTCATTTGCACAAGGACTTTCCTGACGCTTGCCGTTGGCTGGCTGATTCCACCAACATAATAGTGGAAGAATACAGGCCGCAAACGCCTTCTGCCGTCACGCCGCCGAAGCCCTTTGACCCCTTGCGCTATGCCGGCTTCTTCGAGCGTCCGTGGCTGAGCGACGAGGCGCAAAGGTTTCTGTTCGAGGAGCGCGGGATAGACCGTCGTGTGGTGAGCTGGTGCCGGCTGACATCGTGGACTGACCGCCAAGGCACGCATTGGCTTCAGACGCCTTACTATGACACGGAGTGGCGTCTGACGGGCATGCAGAGCCGCAATCTGGACTACGGCAAGGCGGGGTCAGCAGCTGACGTGCCTCGTTTCAGGTTTCCTTACGGGTCGCGCTGCTCAGTCTATAATCTTCCGGTTACGGCGCTGCTGCGTGAGGGCGAGCCGCTATACATCACGGAGGGTTGTTCAGACTGCTGGGCCATGCTCTCAGCCGGTCATAAGGCCGTGGCCATTCCTTCTGCGACGTTGCTCTCTGAGGCAGACAAGAGGCTGCTGAGGGGTCTGGCAGAGAGGCTCGGGACGACGTTCCACATGTTTCCTGACCGCGACGCTCCCGGCGAACGGCTGTTCATGCAGCTGAGGAAGGTGCTGCCCGGACTCTGCCATCATCAACTGGCGGATGGAGCGAAAGACTTCGGCGAAATGTTTGCTGCAGGGAGGATTGCGTAATTATTCTCCCACGGATGTCACAGATTTACACGGATGTAGGGTGCGTAATTATTCTCCCACAGATGTCACAGATCTACACGGATGAAACCGGCACAGGTACCATAAACTGGCAAGCCGGCAGCAATCGCCTCCTTTACAG